>Ga0182024_10004550_pt1 | contig 31799 bp, 28 predicted proteins | sample P32metaG_FD_120480 | JGI IMG/M metagenome (GOLD analysis project Ga0182024, IMG submission 120480) | Permafrost microbial communities from Stordalen Mire, Sweden - P3-2 metaG (Illumina Assembly) | ecosystem: Environmental > Terrestrial > Soil > Wetlands > Permafrost | place: Sweden: Stordalen...
ATTCCCGTAAAGCCGCCGGCCCTGGTGCGCATGAATTTCACCATGGATGACCTTGTCACCGCCGCCGATACCACCGAGGAACACGCCCGGGGCTGCCGCGACTTCGTCGAAAAAGCAGGTGGCGTCTACAATTCCGGCCCCTTTACCCCTTGGCTGTATCACGAACCGGGGGCGCCTCCAAAGTCGAGCGTCATATTTCCGGGACCGATTGGCGGTTCCGACTGGGGCGGTTCCGCGGCGGATCCAAAGCTGGGCTATATCTTCGTCTCTGTCAATGAATACGCAGATGTGGGATGGATACAGAAGGCAGCGGAGGATTCAAAAATCCCCTACCGCGCCGGCAGCCATTTGGGCAACGGAAGCACGCGTTTCCGTCAAACTGTGCGGGATGCGAACGGCCGCGTCAGCGAGGAACTGAGTTGGCCTTGCCAGAAACCGCCATGGGGCGAGCTCATTGCGATCAACGCGGCGACAGGGGATTTCGCATGGAAAGTCCCGCTCGGGATTACCGAAGAATTACCGGCGGGGAAGCAGAATACGGGCAGACGCAGCACCGGTGGTCCCATGGCGACTGCGGGCGGACTGGTATTCATCGGCGCGACCAACGACCACCATTTCCGCGCCTTCGATTCCAAGTCCGGCAAGCTGCTGTGGGACACGAAATTCAGCTCCGGAGCCGAGTCGGTACCCATTACCTTCCTGGGCAAGGATGGAAAACAGTACGTAGCAATCACAACGTCGATGGGCCACCCCGGGATCACCAGTCCCAGTTCACCGGATAACGACGCCCTGCACGTATTTGCGCTCTCTCAGTAATCGCGAGGCCTGCCTTGATTGGGTAGTGAGGTCATAGCTGACCTCACTACCCCTGATTGACACCGAGGTGATTCAAATGTACGATCATCGACGGCTGGGACTTTGCAGGCCAGCCAACGCCGGAAACGGCACCACGTGGAAGGGAGGCTCCGGGATGAGCCATCGCTGGATCGTTTTAACTGCTGTAGCTGCGGCGGCCTTGGGTTTGCTTTTTGCGCAGACTCCCGGCCCCGGACAGACCGCATCGGCCACACCCAAGGCCGCCAACACAACAAAAGCCTGGACACCGCCGCGCACACCCGACGGCCACCCCAACCTTCAGGGGTTTTGGACCAATAACACCGTCACGCCTCTCGAACGGCCCAAGGGGCTTGGCGCGAAGGAATTCTATACCGAAGCGGAACTGACGGAACTGATGAAAACCGAGCAGAACCGCGTGGCGCTCAACGAAGAGGAAGGACGCCCAACGGAGCCGGGAACCGACGCGGATGTTCACTACGATTTCAGCCAGTTCGGGTTGGACCGCGGCCAGACCAAGCTCTCGTGGAACCGGCGGACTTCGTTGATTGTGGGCCCGGAGGGAACTATTCCTCCGATGCTGGCGGATTCCCGGAAGAGAAACGCCGCGATCGCCGCGGTGAACCGGGGACATGAGTTCGACGGCCCGGAGAATCGGCCCCTGAGCGCACGCTGTCTGGTGCTGGGTCAGGAGTCGGTGCCCATGCTGCCGGGCGGCTATAACAACAATATGCAGATCGTCCAGGGAGCGGGATACGTGGCCACTCTCCACGAGATGAACCACGCCGTCCGGATCATCCCTACAGATGGCCGGCCGCATGCCGCAAGCGAAGTTCGCCAGTGGCGAGGGGACTCGCGCGGCCACTGGGAAGGCAATACGCTGGTGGTCGACGTTACTAATTTCGACGCGCGCAATCCCTTCCGGGGATCCGGCGAGAAGCTGCACGTCGTGGAACGCTTTACACCCGTCGACGCGACCACGATTCTGTATCGATTCACCGTTGAAGATCCCGAGACTTGGGACAAACCCTGGACTGCCGAGATTGCCATGTCCCGAGTGGACGGGCCGATCTTTGAATTCGCGTGCCACGAGGGAAATTATGGGCTTCGCAACACGCTGCAGGGCGCGCGCGTGGCGGAGCAGGACGCTGCTGCGGCAAAAGCGGAAGCGGGATCGGCAAAGAAGGCCGGCAAGTAGAAGGGAAAGGGCAACCGATGAGGACGAAATTATTCGTTTTGTTTGGCGGAATCAGCCTGCTTCTGGCGGTGGGACCGGCATGGGCGCACCACGCCTTCGCGGCGGAATTCGACGCGTCACGGCCATTGAAGCTCCACGGAACGGTCACCGAATGGGAAATGATCAATCCCCACTCCTGGATTCACATCGACGTCAAGAACGACGACGGCACGGTGGTTTCATGGATGGTCGAGGCCGGCAGCCCGAACACTCTGCTCAGGCTGGGCTTCTCGAGAAATTCTCTGCCCCCGGGAACCGAACTCGTGATAGACGGTTATCAGGCCAAGGACAAGTCGAATCGTGCGGTCGGCAAGAACATTACGTTTCCGGATGGGAAGCGCCTGTTTCTGGGCGGGTCTGCAAACGAGTTGAAGGGAAACGACGCGGACAAGAAGAAGTAAGCCGCCGCAATAATGCTGTTGCAGCTCACTCTTGCCGCAATTCTGCTAGGCTATGCCCCGCCGGATTTCACCGGTGTTTATCAGGCGATTCCCAGCGGCAGAGTCCTGCCCGCCGGCCGCAGGAATCAGGGATCTCCAGCCGCGATCGTTCTTCGCCCCGACGCCAAGACACTCAACCCCAAACAGGATCCGGCGAAAATCTGCCAGGTAATCGGCCCTTTCCGGATGATGGCCCGGGACGAAACCAGAATCGAGATTGTGCCGGAGGCGTCGATGATCATGGTGCTCTTCGAAGACACTGCTCGCGGCCACCTGCGCACGCTTCATTTGAATCGCCCGCATCCTTCAAGTTTCGGCGAAGGAACATGGCTCGGAGATTCGTCGGCCCACTGGGAGGAGGATACCCTGATCGTGGACACCGAGGGTTTTAACGACAGAACATGGCTGAACGACCAGGGCGCCCAGCACAGCGACGCTCTTCACCTGGTCGAGCGCATCCGGCCAATCCTGAACGGAAAATATCTGGAGTACAAAGTGACGGCCGATGATCCCAAAGCGCTGGCCAAGCCCTACACCTACACGCGCTATTACGAAAAAGTGAAAAGCGAAATAAAAGAGGACATCTGCGAGGACGAGCAGTGATTGTCCGCATAATCAAAGTCAACTGAATGTTACCCGTGGGGCAGACGATCGATTTGTGTCGTCTGCCCTGAACCGCGCACTGGACCACGGCCAACGTTCCTCAGCGTCCACCAGCCCGGCCTTCACCGGATTGCTCTCAACATAAGCAATGGTTTCGTCAAGTTCTTTGCCTGATCGAATCCAATGGTCGTACGATTCATCCTGCCAGAACGGCATCCCGGTTCGGTCGAGAATCCGGTTCGCCACTCGGCTAGTTCTCCCTTTGAGCCAGTTCATCACGGCTGGAAGCGCGGCCTTCGGTTCTATAACAACGTGAACGTGATTAGGCATAATGGCCCAAGCGTAAAGGAAATAGAAACCGCGCACCGCCTCTCCAAATCGGATAGCATCCTCGACCTTCCCGGCGACACGTGGATCCCGTAACCAAAACGGACCGGTATTTGCAGAGCCCAGGGCTTTGTCATTCAATGCGAAAGTGATTCGGCCGGTATTCCCCGCTGTCAGAGTCTCGGGACGAGAGGGAGGATCGGATCCGGCCAGACGCCACGTTACGAAGATAATGCTGTCGTCCGGGACCCAATGCGGAAGCTTTCGTCGGTAACAGAGCATTGTCCGGCAGGCCACAAAACACGATGGCCCGCCCCACGAACATAGTGCTCGCAGATCAGAAACTTCTCAACTCCTCGTGGGGCAGACGATCGATTTGTGTCGTCTGCCTCGTCACTATCTCACCTCCCGCGATCGCTCCAGCAGCGGCTTCAGCGCCCTGTTTTTCCGGTCTTTATACTCTTGTAAGTCCTCATTGCAGATGTACTCCGGCATAGAGGGTTCCGTCTTCGAGTAGTAGCGCGTATATGTGTAAGCCGAAGTCAGAGCCTGACGGTCCTCTACGGTCCACTGAAATTCGATAAAAGCGCCCTTGCTTCCCTCAACCCGCCGTATGCGCTTAATCACGTGAGTTTCCTCGGTGTGCGGCATCATGCTGTTTTCGAGCCACGATTTGTCGTTGAGGCCGATAGTATCGATCATCAGCGTATCTCCGTCCCAATGCCCGACAGAATCGCCATTCCATGTCGGAAGCAGATTCTTCGGATGCTGGCGGTTCAGGTAAACCCTCTCGACACCCGCGGTCTCGAGCGAACCGTAGACGATCACGAACTTTTCGGGGCCTGGCAAGAGCAGAAGGTTGCCCAGATTGATGGGAAACCGGAAGGGTCCATCGGGATGGCACAGTTGACCCGTATCCTCGGCAGGACCATTGGTGGCTTCCAGCTTTAAGCGTGCCCAGGGCTGCAGGTGCGCGAGGATCACGTCGTCGAGATTCGGATTGACAGGCTTCAGGTTGCCCAGGGTTTTGGCGTCGCGGACGATGTTGTACCATCCGGTCCAATCGGCTTTCGGTTGAGTTTGGGCGACGCCGGGCAGCGCCCAGACGGCCAGGAATAGAGGGAGCGCCGTCCGCGAAGAAAGTCGTCTCATCAGCGTCTCCAAAGATCGATCACACCACATAGATCACCCCGCTATTTGCTCGTCGCCGGGGCTTCGGCGTTGTTGATATCCTGGACAGCCTTCCACGATCCGTCCGCTTCCTTGCGGAAAATGGTGACAAACCGGTCCTTCTCCGTAACCGCCTTCTTGCTTGCGGGATCGGTGGCGATGAGCAGATAGGTTCCGCGCGTGTAGCCGAGATCGCCGCCCCTGGAGACCTCCACCTGGACAGGCTGCAATACGAGGGACCAGTTCGGATCGGCCAGGACATCCTTCATCACCTTGCCAATGGCGCTCTTGCCGGTCATCATCGGAGAACTCGGAACCATTACGTTTCCGTCATCTGCGTAATGGGAGGCAATGCGGTCCGCATCCTTGCCGCTCCAGTCCTTGACAAAGGCGGCAACCTCGCCCTCGCGCAGAGCGCGGGCATCCGCCTCGCGGCTGTCGGGCGCGGCGACTGCGAGCAACCGGTCAAAATCAGAAATCCCAAGGTGATGAATCCCGATGAGTTGCGCTTCATGTACATTTCCTTCCCGCCGGAGGTAACTGTTTTTTCGGTCCCAGCTTCCGGGATTATACACGTAGTTACGCCTGACGAAGCGAGGGAGACCGTCTTCACCGACGCGGAAGGCTCAGGACACGATCTCGATCGGATAGCTCCGATGTCCGCGCCGGACTCTGTAAGTCTCGAAGTCTTTCCTGTCGACCGTAAAGACCTTGCGGGTACCCAGCGATTCGGCGGCGACAATGAGAGACGCGTCGGCAAGATCCATCGGGTGATCCGCATAGCGCTCCATAAGTTCAAACGCCCGCGTGAGCGAAGGGCGATCGAAGAACCAGATCGAGAGTCCGCCCTTTTCAACGAATTCCCGTAAGCCGTCGGACCCCGGACTTTCAGGCTGCAGCATGTGAAACGCCTCCGTCAATACAGGTACCGTCGTGGAGACAGGCTCGCGAATCCGCTTGAGCGCTTTGACACATCGATCATGCTGCCAGTCCCTGCGATCGAACAAGGCCACCAGCGGACCGGTATCGACGAGGATCATTGATTGAGTTTCTTGCGCAGTGCGCTGGTTACGCCTCGCCGGGTTTCTGTTGAGGGCGCTATGGCGTAGCCACCGGGACCGCAATCGAGTTCGCTGTAGATGTCGTAAGGCGTGCGGCTCACCTCGGTCCTGACATCTTCCAGCAGAGACCGCAGACCGCGTTTGAACGCTTCCGTAATCGGAAGGCCTGTTGTTTCACGGATCTGCCGGAGCGCTGCTTCCGCTTCCTCGTCAAGTCTGACTGTCCTGGTTGCCATCTTTTGCCCTCAGTATTACACACTGTATTACACGAGCAGGAGGGACATACGGCTTCAGCCGCTTGCGCCGCGCCTGCGTTCACAGCAATTCACGCGGAGATTTCCCCTTAGATCCGGCCACTTGCGCGTCATGGTGGCAAAAACACGATACGTGCGGGCGCATACTGCAAGGTGTACGAGCGCGGGAGGCGTTGCGCGGTTCAAAGGCCTTCTTCGCGCGGCTTTCCATCCAGGGAAATAATGCGATACGCATGTGCGTTCTGATAGACGATGTAGATGCCGTTGGGATTTTGAAAAATTTGGAATGGCTCGGGCAGATAGGTGGCGCGCGGCACTCCCGCTTGGAAGCACCTTACGATGGGGTCGGCGGAAGAACGGCTCGCAAAGTTCCGGCGCTTTTGGGCGAGCGCCTCCGGCCGGTAAGGAATTTTTCCGCTGGCGGGTCGACAATGAGCCCTTTACTTGGCCCTCCCAAGTCCATATCCACGGTCTTCTGCGCCTGCCAGATACCCCGCAAGTCGCCGGAAGGCGTCGAAGTTTGAGCGAACAACTCCACCGCGAGAAACGCCGGCAGAATGAGACAGGACCGTTTCATCTCCTTGTCTACCGCTTCGCTCCGGGGTAATGGATCTCGTCGCGCTCTCCTTCGATGCAGTCGTACTCGATCGGTGCGCTGCCTTTGCGCTGACGGCGCAGAGGTACACGCAGGGTCCACGGCCTCGAGTAGACAGTTGGATCGTCGATGGTGGCCTCATAAATGATGGTGTCGGGACCGGTCGGCGTGAAGCGCTCGACTACGTGCTCGTTTTCGTCGACGAAATTCCCGGCCTGATCCAGCCACGTCTGTCCATTCAGACCGGCCACATCGACTACCAGCGTGTCGCCCTCCCAACGGCCGCGCGAATCGCCGTCCCACGATCGATAGTTCTTCAGATGAGGGCGCTCGTCCATGGGGATGATCCTGAGGCTGTGCTCGGTCTCGAAGAGCATTGCGATGTAGCTGCTGTCCTGCACGATCATGAATGGGAACGGGGGCACCATTACGCGCGGGACTCCGTGCATGTGACAATGCCCGACCGGATCGCGCTCACGATGTGCCCAATTGTCAGTCGCCTTTTCGCGAGCTGCGGGAAGGTAAGGAAGCTTTCCATCCGCCGGATCCACGATGACCGATGGCCCCGCGGGGCTGGCGTAGGATTCCTCATGTTGCTCGACGTTGAACGCCGCCGAGATGGAGCCGTTCTGCCATACTCCCCGGAGGTCCGGGTGCCCATCGGCCAAGCGCGGCCGATTTACCGGCGGAGACTTTTGCGCGGCGTCCTACCCGTGGCTCGCAGTCGCCACCAGGAACAAGCCCATCGCTCCGGCACGCAATAATGTCATCCGCATTTCAGTCGTACCACTTGCCGATTAGTGCTGCGGGTTCACTGTGTCGCGCTTGACCGGTTTTCCATAAACCTCGATCCAGGCGACATCTGAGTATCCGCCCGTGCCGTGCCCGCTTCCGGGAGTCAGATCGGCAAAACCGATCGCGTCGACCATGCTGAGATCCACCTTGTCCAGCAGGTTCCCCTTAGTTTGCACTTTAGGCATATCGAGTTTAAGCCAGCGCACTTCGGACAGATAGAATTCGCTTTCGTGGTAGTCGAACGTGTTCGCGTCGACGTGATCTCCAATAAGCCATGTTCCATCAGCGAGTTTCAGAACGGGCCGAACCTGGTGAAACCCGGACGTCTTGGTGTACCAACGGATTCTTGCCTTGCCCGTCAGATCCGCATAACTCCCCTTGTTGCTAAGCGTGAGAGCGCAGGATGAGGCGCAGAGTCCCGTCCAGATGTGAGGCATATTTCCCTCGTTGGTGACGCCGAAGTCTTCCTTGCCCGCGCCATACAGATTCAATTGCAGGTCCGGGTTCACGACGAAGTCCTGCGTCACCGGAACATTGCCGGAGAAGTCCTTCCACGGTTCCTTAAAGAACAGGGGCGGGGGTTGAGGCGCTGGCCCCCTGCCACCTCCGCGCGCGCCGGGTTGCTGGGCAAACGCGCTGGCCGCCATGCACAATAAGATCAGAGTAAACATTTGTTGCTTCATAAGTGCCTCCTGTTAATGTACAAGATATCGCGGAAGGACTAAAGGCTATGAAACGGGGATTGCTATTGCTGTGGACATTGGCGGCTGTTTCCGCCGCCGCGTGGGCGCAGGAGTCGGATTATCCGATTACAATCGTCCCACCGGGAAAAGGGCCATATCAGTTTCCTCAGGGATACCAAACGCCCTGGGACAAGATCGAGATGCTGGTTACCGAAAAGCTGGCGTCGAATCTCTATTCTCTGCACGGTTCGGCTGGTCTTGACCCGGCACATCCCGATGCTGCCGGCGGCAGGGTCGCGGTGCTCTTCGGCTCCGACGGCGTGCTGATGGTGGATACCGAGGACCCACAACTGGCGGCAAAGACGCTCGACACAATCCGGAAATTCACGAGCGCTCCCATTAAGGTTGTGGTTAATTCTCATATTCACCCCGACCATACCGGCGGTAATGCATTCTTCGCGAAACAGGGGGCAGTGATTTTCTCGCAGGAGAATCTGCGCGATGAAATGTTGAGCCCTCCGGGGCGGGGCAATGCCGACAGCGCACGCGATTTCGCCGGTGTTCCCACTGTCACGTATCGGTACGGCTCGCCGGGCGTTCCCGCTGTCACTATCCATATGAACGGCGAAACGGTGGACTTTATACCGATGATGCCGTCACACACCGCTGGTGACACGATCGTGCGCTTCAACAAGGCTAACGTGATCTATATCGAGGATTTCTATCGCAACTTCGGCTATCCGTTTGCCGACCAGGCCAACGGCGGTTCGATCAAGGGCATGATCGAGGCCGTCGACCTCATTGAAAAGCTCGCGGGCCCCGATACGACGCTCGTTCCGGGCCATGGAACGCTGGTCGGGAAGAAGGATCTGCTGGGCTACCGTGCCATACTCGTCGACATTTTGGGAAAGGTGCAGAAGTTCCGCGACGACGGCAAGTCGTTGGATGAGGTTCTGGCCGCGAACCTGACTGCACCCTATGACGCGGCCACGCTGGGCGACACGAAGCAGAGCAAGGACCGTTTCATCACCGAGGTATACGACGAAGTGAAGGACTTCCCGCCTGTTTTAAACGGCGAGCGGAAAATGCCGAGGCGCACAGGGCCCGGGAGGTAGGGCTGAAATAAGCCCACGCCGTCTAAGCAGAAGCGGCGCGGTGTGCCTTCAGGAAGGAATGGATCTGGCGAATCGCCAGCGGAATCCGTTCCTTCGGTTCCTTCCACGGGAAGATGCTGACTTCGGCTTTTGGCGCCAGCATCGCCGCTTCCATGGCGACAGCGTAGGGGTGCGCAGGGATGTCGTCGGGCAGGATCAGAACGGGCGTCTGGCAATTGCGCACAAAATCGCGGGTTACGGTGAAGACGAAATCGGGGTTGGTGCGGTACATCCGGGTTAGGAATTTGTCGACCATCGCCATTGTGATTTCGGGTCGGCGCTTGACCAGGTCCGGCCCCCAGCCTTTCATGTTCGTCTCGTAGAAGAGGTCGCGGGCCTCCGGGCGCGATCCCGAAGGCTGAGCCAGCACGGCAGCGACCACGCGATTGGGCGCGCGCTTCAGAAGGTTCCAGATGAAAGGCCCGCCAATGCAGAAGCCCATCACCATAAACTTGTCGATACCGAGATGATCCATCAAGCCGAGATGGTCATCGGTGTAGGAGTCCCAGGGGCGGTCGATCTCCAAAGGGCCGGAGGACTGGCCGCTGTTGGCGTTGCGCAGGTCGGACGCGATGCAGCGGTATTCGCCTTTGAACTCCGGGATCGGGTCGAAGGGGTTTGACAGGGAGGAGATAGTAGAGTTCAAACCTCCGCCAGCGATCAGCAGCAGGGGGAAGCCGGAACCAGCCTCTGTATAGTAGATCCGAACGGCGCCTTTTTCATAGAAGGACATTGCTCATGCTCCCTTCGCGAGAACGCAAATCACTTCATGTGCTTGAGAGACTGCTCATTCTCCAAACAGACCTCGTCGATCAGTTCCGTGTCGACGACGATGCGCTGCTTTAGTGTGACAGTCCACGGTTTCGTATAAGCTTTGGGATCATCGACGGTGACCTGGATTTCGAGGTGTCCGAAATCCGGACGCCGGATCTGTTCACGCACTTTGGCTGCTTGGGTCAGCACACTTCCATTCCAATCGATCCAGGTATCGTCCCGAAATCCGGTGGAGTCGATCACCAGGGTATTACCGGACCATTTGCCCGACGAATACCCCTGCAGCGAGGGGTTCGGATCTTCGGGCAACGGCCGTGCATCCGTGAATACCTGGCGGTATCCGGCGTTCATTTCATTGAGCATCACCAAAAGATTTGGCGAGTGCACGAACTTCAGCAAATGCGGCATCCCGTATGCGCGAATAAAGTTATCCGGCCAGCACCTGATGTGCGGGTCGTCTTTCGCCAGGTTGTCGGTGCGCTCCCTGACGATCGGCACAAGCCATGGTTGATAAGGCAACCCTCCCGGAAGATCGACACCGATATTCGCCATTTGGCGCGATCCCGTGATGGTGTCGTCGTTGGGACTTTGCGGTTCCCTGGCTGCCGCCTCCTTGGGGCTCGACAAGACTCCCGGGGTGCGCCCATTGGGTTCTCCGGTCCTCCAGATTCCGGAAAAATCGGGCTTGCCATCCGCCAGCCGGGGCGAGGGGGCCGACATGTTTACCTTACCATCGGCCTTTCGCGGTACTCCACCGGTCGGATACTTGATCCACTGAGCGGCCAAATGAGTCGATGTCAGAGACATGCTCAGAACGAAACAAGCGACGATGACGAGCGCCTCGCGTCGAGACGGAAACAGATACAACATAGCGCTAAGAATACACCTATGCCGCGCTGTCCGGAACCTGTGTCTATTGCGGTCGCCGGAACAGGCCTCCATAGACCGCTTTCGCCAGGATGTGACCCTGAATCGCGTTGATCACGTTGGCGCGCGTCTCGAAAGCTTCGGCCGACGGTTTCACGTCCAGCTTGGTGTCGAGGGCGTAAAGCTCAAACACATAGTGGTGGAAGGGCCCGTTCGCGCCGGCTCCCGGCCCGCGGTACATGGGCCCTGTGGCGCTGATCTGATAGCTTCCGTCGGGCAGCTTCGATCCCCTGGGCACGCCTTCGGGCAAGCCGGTCGCGGCCGGCGGAATATTCCAGAGGACCCAGTGCGCCTGATCGTCGGTAGTCTTGTTGCGGGCGAGATCCATGTCGTGCATGTTGAGGAAGAAACTCTGCGTGCCGGCAGGCGCGTTGGCCCAACTCATCGCAGGCGACATGCCCTCGCCGACGGCGACGCCCGGAGCGGCCTGACTGAACTTCACCGGAATCTGGCCGCCGTCGGGAAATCCCGGAATGGTCAATGTCATGGCCGGTGGCGCAGGCGCGGCGCCACGGCCTGCATTTTGGGCAGACAGCAGGAAGGTCATTGAAACAACGATGGTCGGAAAAAGAAGCAATCGCACGTGTCTATCCTCACGTGGAATTAGAATATCAGCCCCAGGTTTCCCCGGAATCCTGTTTACTCAGAACACCAGCTTCAGAGCAAACTGAATCTGTCGTGGCGCGTAAGTGCTGCGGATAGTCCCGCACGCGGAGCTCGTCGTGGTTGCAGTCGGCGGCGAGAAGTTAGTCTTGTTCAGAATGTTGAAAAACTCGCTGCGGAACTGAAGGCGAATGCCTTCGCGAACCTGGAAACTCTTATTGATTCCCGTGTCGAGCTGCCAGAGACCGGGGGCGCGGAAAGCATCGCGGCCCAAGTCGCCGAACGGATCGGTCGGCGATGGTGTCGTGAAGCTGTATCCCGCGAAATAGTTATTCACCATGCCGTTCGTATTCTGGCTGATTGCGCTGCCCGAAACATTGGGTCGCAGGACGGCCAGACCACGGTAGTCCGCGATGGCGCCTGTGACATCGTTAGCCGCGGCAGGCGCGTAATTTACGTTGATCGCGGTACCGGTGTGAGCCGTATCGACGCCACTGATTTCCCAGCCGCCGAGAAACGCTTCGGCCACCGGGCTCAGGCTGGTAGCGAATCGGCGGCCTTTGCCGAAGGGAAGTTCGTACACGACGCTTGTCACGTCGATGAATTTGAGGTCAAAACTAGTGGGACCTTTTTCCGCCGCAAGGTCATGGATGTTCTGGGCATTGGCCACGGTGTAGCCGGGATAAACTTCGAGCGCTTGTTCGGAATCCCCGAGCGCTTTGGACCAAGTGAACGAATTGAGAACGTACAGGCCGTTGGCAAGCCGGTGCTCGGCGCGAACCGACAGGCCATTGTAATTGTTGGAGCCCGCCGGATCGACCCATGTAATGGCGCCGAACGACTGATCGGGGCGGCGCGCCTGAATACCCAGCGAAGCACCGGGCAGGTTCGGGACCGCCTGATTGTAATCGCCGATGATGGGCAGGTGCGTACTGTGGTTGCCGTTGTAAGCCACCTCGAGCACGGTGTTTGATGTGATCTGCCGTTGAATCGAAAAAAGCCATGACTGGATCATCGGCCAGCGCGTGTTCGGATCGACGTAATCGATGTTGGTCGTGATCGGGTTGAAGGTGGATGGATTCGCGATTCCCGTGAGGAAGCTGTTCTGCGTGGTCACGAAATTTGCAGGCACGGGACCGCCTGCCGGAATCGCCGGATTACTCAGATTGCCGAAGTTGATCTGCGGAGAGTTTATGCTCTCGAGCGCGCTGCCGACACGGTTGAAGAACGAATAGCTGATTCCGTAACCCGCCCGAATGACGGTCTTGGAATCGACGCTGTAGGCGGCGCCGATGCGCGGCCCGAAATCATGGTAGTCGGGATTTTGGAGAGTCCTGTTGAAGAGACTGCCGTTCGTAGCCTGGACCAGCGAATTGGCGGCCGGGTTGAAGTTCGCCCAGAGGTTGTCGCGCTCCCAGATCGGCGTGGCGAATTCATATCGAAGCCCCACGTTCACGGTGAGTTTCGAGGTGACGCGGTAATCGTCCTGGACGTAGAGCGAGTGGACGTGCTGACGCTGATTCGTGACGACGTTGTTTCCGAGCCCGATAGCGCTTGGCAGTCCGAACATGAAGTCGGCGAGGTCGAAGCTGGTGGAATCGCCCGGTACAGTGCAGCCCGCAACCAGGCCGACTTGGGCGCAGCTGGGTTTGCTGTATTGGCCGGAGTAAGTGTCGGAGCCGTAGAGCGGATTGACGTCGAGAACCTCGGTTCTTATCGCGACGAACTCATATCCGGCCTTCAATGAGTGACGGCCCCCGATCCAGGTGTAGTTGAACTTGGGGTTGAAAACCATCGGGTTCTGGAACTGCGGGTTTGTGGACTGACGTCCAAAGGCACTGACGCCGCTGACCGACTGCGAGTCCAGACCGCCGGTAAGGTTGGTCGTGGTGGGAAGACCAGGGATGCCGTAGAGAGTGAGCATACTCGGTCCGCCCAGATCCGGAGGCGTCTTGCCGACGACGATGTGATCGAATCCGAAGCGGGCTTCAAACAGCGAAGAGCCCGAGATCGCCCAAGTGTATCCAACCGCCGCCTGTTGCGCGATGGCGTGGATGAAGCCGTTGCCGCCACCGCCCGACGGGCCGGAGAGATCGGGTTGGTAGAACTGAATATCCTTGCGTTGGCTGAAGCGCAGGAACGCGTTCATTTTGCTGTCGATCTGGTAGTCGAGCTTTGCGTCGTATTTGTCGTAGTAATCGCGAATCAACAGAAGCTCTTCCAGGTTGTTGGAGCGATTAGGACCGTTCGGCGGCGGAAGCGTAGTCAGCACCATCGCGACGAATGGGTTGATTTGCGAAATCGGAACAGCCGTGCCCGCGGGATAGAACGCGCTCGTAAGAGGGTTGGTTACGGCGACACCCTGTCCGTTCGCGGGATTGATCAGAACCCCGTCGCGATCGTTGAGACTCGGCACCGAATCGAAGTTGAGGTACCGCTGCAATTGACGCTGGCCTTCATAATCGGCAAATAAGAAAAGCTTGTTTCTTATGATCGGACCGCCGATGGTGACTCCAAACTGATTGCGCTGCAGGGTCGGCTTCTGAAACGCCGCGCAACAAAAAATGAAGCCGACTGCGTTGAGGTCGGTGTTGCGCAGGAATTCGTACGCCGAGCCGTGAAACTGGTTCGTACCCGAGCGCAGAGCGGCGTTGATCACGCCGCCGCCGCCGCGTCCATATTCCGCGCTGAAGTTGCTGGTGATCACTTTGAACTCCGCCACGCCATCCGGGGAAAGCTGCACCAACTGACTGGAGTATCCCTGATTGCTGGGCGAATAGGCGTTATTGTCGAGACCGTCCATCAGAAAATTGTTGTAGGTGCTGCGCATGCCGTTGATGTTGAAAGCGGCTTCGCGCGGAGTTGCGCTGGGAGAGAATGCAGCGGCCATGGGCGACCGGGAGACGTTGGTCGAGAGCAGCGCGAGATCGGAATAATTGCGGCCATTGAGCGGCAGTTCCGCAACTTGCTGCGTGTTGATGACCTGCGTGTGCTCGCTCGAATCGGTTTCGAGGATTGTCGCAGCGCCAGTGACATCGATTGTCTGGGACACGACACCAACCTGAAGCGTGAGGTCGACACGTTGCCCTGCCTCGACTGTTACGTCAATATCGGTGGCGGAAAGACGACAGTAAATTGGAAACAAAGAACATTGCGTTTCCCTGCACCTCGTTCTGGCGATTGAGAATACCGCGTTTTCACTCTGTGCTCTCTTCACGACTCAAACGGAGCACAAACGGAGCACACGAGTTTAAAATCAGCCCTTCCAGAGTCTCAGAAGTTTGTCCCAAAAAGCGACCGTACGTCTTCGAGTTGGGGAAAACGCTCTGTTCCCCGAGACCGCACGCAGCCGCGTCGTTGCGAGCCTGCTGAAAATCGCAAATCTCTGTCTTGAAACGAGTCTCCATTTCACGGGCCGACAAAAGCGAAACGGGCGTTAAACCCAATATCGGTACCTATTCTGCGATGAAAGCCCGGGAGATGGGTCGACTTCGACCCGCCTGGCTCGGTCCGCGAGAATCTCGACGGCGCGGCGCCGGACGCTAAACGGGTGGTTCGAAGCCGATTCCATCGTCCACGGCATTTCGGAGCTCTTGCTTGCAGCCAAGGTAACGCTCTGTTGTGCAAACGCTGAGGTGCCCGAGGAGGAACTGGATTTGGTCAAGCTCTCCACCGGCATCATGGCACAGCTTTCCTCGAAGTGGCCCGGCTGCATTGCCAAACTGATCGAGGACAAAGCCAACGGGTCGGCGGTGATTCAGTCGCTGCGGCATGAGACTCAAGGAGGAAAGGTTTCGCGGGCGGTTGGCGCCAGCCCGCAACTGGAGTCGGGAAACTGGTATCTTCCCCATCCGATGCTGGCGCCGTGGGTCGAGGAGTTTCTCGGCGAGTGCTCTGCCTTTCCAGCGGGCGCTCACGATGACCAGGTGGACGCCTGGAGCCAGGGCGCCGAGCGGCTTCTTCACGTGAAGTCACGCCTGCCTGTGGTTCCAGAGCGCCCTTCCTACGTATACCGCGGTGATGGCGGGATCGACCGATCGTGGATGATATAGAAGGCTCGGCAAGCGTATGCTATTGGAACGCTTGGATTTGCTCAAGCTCCAATGAGCCCGCGAGTGATCACTCGCGAAAATTCCCCGCAGCGTGTATGGTGCAGCGGAGAAGCAGCGGAGAGAAAAACACCATAAGAGCTGAGCGGGGGTGCGCAGCGGACGTCCTTTCTGATCGTGTTGCATGGTCGAACCCCACTAAAGAGGCCGAAGCCTTCCGGGCAATCAACTCAAACCCCTTTTCTCTGGCAGCTCTTAACACTCCCTGAAGACGCTGGCGGCCCTGCGGCGCGTCCTTCCCTTTTATCTGAATTTCCGCCAGGGTAAGTGATGCTTCCAATTGCAGACGGAAAAGGTCTTTGGGCGCTTCCGCGAGTACCCGTCGAGCGGCACGCTGGGAGGCGGCGCGGTCGTTCATGGCTGAGAGAACCCTGGCATGAACCAGGGCTAGAGACAGCCGCGTGTTTACGTCCGAACTTTTTCTTGCAAGCTTCAGCGGGATTTCGAGGCTTGCGCCCGCCTCCTCCATCTTCCCCTGTTCCAGGAGCGACCGGGACAATAGGGTCCCCGCCACGATCTCGTCATCAGGCTCGTTCTGCTCTTGAAATACCTTCAGAGCAGCTTGGGCGAGTGGCTCCGCCTCGCTCGGATGGCCGGAATTACAAGCGAGTTCGGCCAACGCCACACGTGTCTCAGCGACGCTTCCCGTTTCACCGAGGCGTTGTTGTGTCGAAAGGGCTTCGTCGAAGAGCTTCCGGGCCTGGGCCAGGTCGGCCTGCTCCATCAATACCCGGCCCACGTCGCGGAGCGTTGTGGCATAGCTGCTCTTCTCTCCGATATCTTTCTGAATTGCGAGGGCCTGCTGCAGCATTTTGCCGGCGCCGGAGAGGTCTCCCTGGTCTGCCATCACGAGTCCGATCGCTTCCAGAGAAAGAGCTGCGGAGCTTCGATGCCCCATTTCATTGGACAGAGCCAGCGTTTGCCGAAAATCCGCCAGCGCATCGGCCAATTTCCCCTGCGCGCGCAGAAGACTGCCGGTATTTCCCGTAGCCGCCGCCATTCCAGCCTTGTCTCCAGCCTGCTGGTAGCTGCGGAAGGATTCTTCATACATCTTCAGCCCCGAGGTGAAGTCTCCCTGCTTGACGGAGATCAAACCCAGGTTAAGGAGTTCGCTCCCAATACCCTGCTGATCGCCGATTTCGCGCAGAATCGCGAGTGCTTGCCGGTACAGCGTACCAGCGGCCGCCAAGTCGCCCTGATTAAGCGGGACCTCGGCCATGGAATGCAACACTCGCGCCAGGCCGCCACGATCTCCGGTCTCGGCGAAGATTCGCCGCGCTTCTTCACAGACGTCCCCGGCTTTGGAGTTTTCTCCCAAATTCGCCAGCGCGCGGCACTCCAGACCTCGGGCCCGGGCGAGAAGCAGCCGGGCACCCTGGCGATTCGCCTTGGATGCGGCCCGCTCAGCGGCATCCCGGCGTAGTTTACTGTCGCCGGTAGCGGAGGCGGCTTGCGAGATCGCCAGATCGATGCGGGGATCGTCCGGGGCCTGCGGGACGGATCGGCTTAGTTCGGATAGATCCTTTATGGCATCCCTTCCCAAGCCGCCTGAAGTCTTCGCGCTGGCCAGATCGAGTCGATATTCCAGGCTGTCCGGGAAGAAGCTGCTTAAGACTTCGTACGTTGCAATAGCCTTGGGCCAGTTCCTGACGGCCTCGTAATAGCGAGCCTCCACCAGCAGGTGATCCTCGCGAGGCAGTTTCCCGGCGGCATCCAGGGCCAGTTTGGCCTGCGTGCCGGCATCGGGATCGTGGCCGAGGGTGCTCCAGACCGTTGCGAGCGCGGAATGCGATAAAGGGTAAGAGCCGTCGGCCGCGACGGCACGGGTGAGCAGATCGCGCGCTCCCAACGCATCGAAAGTCCGCATTTTGATCAGACCCTGCGAATAGAGCCGCAGAGCTTCCCCATTGGAAGGAACCGATGCCGCGATTCCCTGGGATTCCAGTTCGGAGATCTTCGAGAGCCCCAATCGTTCCCGGAGCCGGGTGCCGGCCCTTGCAGCGAGATCCGGCAAATCCGTCTCGGAACCCAGTTCAGAAGGCGCCACCAGGGTTTGACCTGTCGCGGTGTCCTCCAGGCGCGCTTCGAGACGCACCTGGCCTCCGCCCTGGCCGACGCCTGTGTCCATATAGGAGCCAACCACGACGTATCCACTTCCCAGAATTCCGCGGACTCGTGGCAGCGCATTGGCGGGTATGCCCTCTGCGTCGGACAAATTGAGATCGATTCTGGCCTGCCCGACGGTGTCGCCCGCTATCGTGCGCAACTCTTCTCCAGCCGCCAGTTGAGAGGTGAGCATCTCGGAAAGAGCCGCGGAGATCCAAGCGGCGTCGGTGCGGCCGGAGAGATTCTTGAAACCCATCACCGCCAAGGATGGGCGCGCCCGGACCAGCGGGCCATTCCGCGACTGCTCGGCGGAATTCCTGCTCCGGACGCGGTGCGCTTCCCACGCTGCGATCGTGCCCACGAGGATAAGACCGATCATGGCCGTGGCAAACGATTCCTTGTGCCTCCGCAGAAATCTGCCGCTCCGGTAGAACAAGGTGGGATTGCGCGCTCTCACGGGCATGCCATTCAGGTAGTTCCGGATGTCGTCGGAAAACTCCGCCACGGACGCATAGCGCCCTTCGGGTTCCTTGCGGAGCGCCTTCATGACGATGGTGTCGAGATCGCCTTCGAGAGCACGCCGCATCCCGGAGAATTCCAACCCGCCAGTGGGCTCGGCGCGTCCCGGCCTCGTGCCATCGCCCTGTGTCTCCGGCGTCTCGCTCGGCGGTACACTCGGCGGTTCGGGCTCCCGTTCACAAATCATCTGCTCGATTTCCGAACGGGAGTGGCCAGTGGTGCGATAGGGCCGGCGGCCCGTTAGCAGTTCATACAGCAGGACTCCCAGGGAATAGATGTCCGACGATTCCGTGACCGGCTCTCCGCGAACTTGCTCCGGGCTGGCGTACTCGATCGTCATCGGACGCCACTCGGTGCGCGTGACAAGGGTTGATTGGAGGAATTCCGGATTCAGCAGCTTGGCGATTCCGAAATCCAGGAGCCTGGGTACTCCGTCCCCGGTGACCAGGATATTGGCGGGTTTGAGGTCGCGATGAATGACCCGATTCCGGTGCGCGTATTGAACGGCGGCGCAAACATCGAGAAATAATTCCAACCGGGCACGAGCGGGAAGCTGGTGCGAGCTGCAATAATCGTCGATCCGCACGCCCTCCACGTAATCCATAACCAGGTACGGCAACCCTTCTTCGGTGCTGCCGCCATCGAGCAGTTTCACGATATTGGGGTGGTCCAGAGCGGCGAGCGTCTGGCGCTCGTTTCGAAAGCGGTGCACGATTTCGGCAGTGTAGAATCCAGGCCTCAACATTTTGATGGCCACGCGCTTGCGGAACTGTTGGTCGTCGCGCTCGCCCAGACACACCACAGCCATCCCGCCCTCGCCAATCTCGCGGACAATCCTGTAGACGCCGATTCTCTTTCCGGTCCAGGCCGCGGGTTCGAAAGAGAGCCATCGGCTGGCGGGAGAATTCTCGAGCAGGCTGTCGGCCCGATCGTGATGCGACAGGAGCGATTCGACTTCGGCTAAGAGTGCCTGGTCGCTTCCGCAGGCCTGCCGGACGAACCCGGTTCGCTCCTCGGGGGGCATTTCCAGGGCGGCTGCCAGGACCTCTCTTACTTGATCCCAGGCATGCGGCATGACGAACTACTTGCCCCGCAAATCGCGCGCCAGCCAGGCCTTGGCCACGTTCCAGTTGCGTTTCACGGTTGCGGGCGAGACGTCCAGAACCTCAGCCGTTTCCTCAATGCTCAAACCGCCGAAGAATCGTAACTCAACCACGCGCGCGTGCTGAGTGTCCACTTGCTCCAGCCGTTTTAAAGCTTCATCCAACGCAATCACGTCGGTGGCCCTTTCACTGGAAGCCAGAGAGTCTTCCCCGGGAAAGACCCGGATTACATTCCCGCCGCGCTTGGCGGACTCATGGCCGCGGCTGTAATCCAGAAGAATGCGCCGCATCATTTGCGCCGCTATTCCCATCACCTGCGCCCGGCTTTGCCATCGGACTTCGTGCTGATCCACCAAACGCAGATAGGCCTCATGCACCAGAGCCGTTGCCTGCAGGGTGTGATTGGCGCGTTCACGCCCCACGTAGTAGTGCGCCAGCCGCCGCAATTCGGCGTAGAGCAAGACCGTCCAGTCGGCCAGGGCCTGCTCGTTTTCGTGAGTGCGCCCCGAGGGGGCCGTCCCATCCTTGGGAGGGAACATTTGCATACAGTGTAATGCATCCTCCGGCCGGGCCATGGCAAAAACCCGGCCTTCGTACGAATGAATGCCGGTAAAGAATCTCGTTCCGCGTGAGCTGTTTCATCCGCGTTTTGCGCGCTTATTAGTGCAGGAAGAGTTTGCACGGTACGCCGTTTTAACGCCGTATGTGAGACCGTGCCGAAACCTTTCAGCAAGCCGAGGCGGTTCCTGACTATCGCCAGACAAAAGAAAAGGAAGGTATTTCATGAGCGAACAGACGAAACCGGCATCCAAGCCGGATGACCAAACCAAAACGACCGGGCCACGCACAACCAAACTTACGGAAGAGGAATTGGACCGAGTCGCAGGTGGCTTTGCCCCGGTGGACGGAATAACCACGAATTTCAATCCAGTGGACGGAATAACCACGAATTTCAATCCGGTGGACGGAAAAACCGGAAAGCCCTGAGAATCCGGAACGGCGGCCGGTTTCTGCAGCACTGGCCCCTGAACCTGATCGAATCAGGCAATACCGGTATTCGGCAGATGATTGGGGATTGGCCCGCTCATATGTGCCGAATATCGGTATTGCTTCTCCCGCTCGCGCTTTGCGCACAGAACAATGCGCCGCGCGAAGGCACGCTCTCACTGGCCGAGGCCCTCGAGTCGACACTGCGTGAAAATCCTTTGCTCCGCGTGCAGGGACAGCAGGCGCAATACAGCCGCGGAGTCGTGTTGGGCACGCAGTCCCAGTTCGACCGGGTGATTCAGGCCGGCGGTTTGCAAAGCCGCGGGGTGCGCGCGAATCGGCGGCTCACTGTTAGAACCGGGATTCGAGGAGCTGAGTGAGCCGTCCGTTCTTCTTAGGTAACGGTCTTATCACAAAAGGCTCAAAGAGGTTTAAAGACATCTAAGTGCGCGGTCGGGGAGTCGTCGCCCCCGGTGCTGCCGCTCCAGCTAATACCACCGGATGCTTGCTCCAAGTCCTTGTCCGAGAGCTCGTCCTTTTTTCCATCGCCTGGCTTGGCGGTGTTCTGATCAGTCACTGGTTTTGCCTGTTCCTCTGCCATGGGTGTTTCCTCCACTATGGAATTTTGCTTGATCAGTATATACCCATTATCCAGCTAGATCCAGCCAGCGGTAGTACGCTAATTCAAAGCGAGGGTGCGGGCGCGGCGTCCCCCGGCGAGGAGTTGCCGACAATGGTGGACAACGGTCTCGGCACCTGAGTTTCCCACAACGTTTCCAGCGTTGTAGATTCGCCGACTTTCTCGGCCACTTCAGCGTCCAAACGCGTACGCGTGATCTTCGGTTCGCGCGTATCGGCAGAAACATCCGGTGCGTGGGTTTGTGAGCACCCTTGGCAGTAAGGGCGGCGAGAAAATCGAATCCTCGAAAAATGCCGCTGGGGAACGCAGCTACCGCATCGCGAAGCAGGTCCTACCGCGTCAGGTGGACTGCTCCAACGCCGCCTCCGGTTCCCCCGGGGCGGCATTGGGTAGTCCGCTAAATGTTTTAGCGGACTACCAATCCGTGCGGAGCGGGCCCCTTCGTGTTAATAATGGTTGGTTGGCGTGTAATATCACGCTGCGGCGGATCACTAACTCTCACCAGGCAAGTGTCTCCTGAGAACCGCCTGGCAAAACCAGGAAAGGAAGGCAGATTTATGAGTGAACAGACAAAGCCGGAACCCAAACCGGACGACCTGACGAAAACCACCGATACCGAGAGCATCGAACTCGCTGAAGAGGATTTGAAGCGAGTTTCAGGCGGCGGCACTTTTAAAGTTAAAATTGAAGGTTAAGATGCGTTTGACGGCTCCCGATCCGGGGCGATGCAGATCCCAACAGCCCGCGGGTATGTAACAGACGTACCTTACGTGTGGAGTTTCATCCGCCAAACAGCGCCCGCGTGGCTTGACCACGTGGCGCTGGTTGCGGGGGTTGCGCCGCCTGAACGGGAAGGGCGCTTCACGTGGTGCGATCTGGGTTGCGGGCATGGCCTGACTGCGGCTATCCTGGCTGCAACCCACCCCGAGGGGTCCTTTCATGGCATCGATGGGATGCCGGCTCACATCGACAGCGCCTGCCGGTTCGCCTCCGAAGCCGGGATTCCCAATATCAACTTCCACGCCGCGGATTTCGACGACGCGGCGGATCTTGATTTTCCAAGTTTCGATTACATCGTCTCGCAGGGCGTCTACACGTGGGTGGGCGAACGCGCGCGGCTGTCCTGGCGCCGCTTTATCGATCGGTATCTCAAACCGGGCGGATTGCTCTATGTCAGCTACAACGCGATGCCGGGACGCGCCGCCGACCTGCCCCTGCAGAGGCTGGTCTGGGCAGTAGGCCGGAGCAAGCCGGGGAACAGCCGGGAACAACTAACAACTGCGCTGGGAGTGGTGCGTTCGATGGTCGGCCTGAAAGTGCCGGCTCTGGTTTCCAGCCCGATGGCAAACGAGGTGACGGAGCGCGGGGAGCGCTTTGACCCGGGCTACCTTATGCATGAATTCATGGTTCCGGAGTGGGATCCGGCGTGCGTCACCGAAGTGCGCGCCTTTCTTGCCGACATTGGGCTAAAACCCGCCGGGTCGGCGACGCTGGTTGAAAACTACGACAGCTTCGTTCTGGGACGCGCGGCCCGCGAAGCCCTTGCCGCGATTGGGGACGCCGACGCGCGCGAGATGGCGCGGGACTATTTTATCGACCAGTTCTTCCGGCGCGATGTATTCATCCGCGATGGTCTCCGGTTGGATGAGAATGAGCGGCGACGACGGCTGCTGCAGAGTACATTTTTTCTCGCCAAGCCGGTGGCCGGGATCGAATACGGCATGTCCACCGCGGCCGGGCATCTGCGCTTTGACAACGCCGTCGCGCGCCACATCGTCAACGCGCTGGCCGCCGGCCCCCGGCGGCTGGCCGATATCGCGGAACCTTCCACCACAGAACCTTCCATCCCGAACCAGGATCTTCTGGCGAATACTCTGACTCTTGGTGCATCGCTGGCTGTCTGGCCGGTGGAAGGGAGTCGTGCGTCCGTGGAAAGACTCAATGCGGCCATCTGCAAGCGGCTTGGCGGCGCGGAGGAAATTCGTTTTCTGGCCTTACCCTGCGGAACGGCGCTCCCGGCCGGCCGCGATCTGCTCACCCGGCTGCGGGATGGCAACTGCGCGGGCGACGAATACAGCAGTTGGGTGCAGTTTCAGTTGAATCGATCTTAGCGCTCCCGCCTGCATTACCTGGCATCGGTCCCAATCGGGTTTTGGCCTCCGGAGCGTGTCCATCTACGCTCAAACCCGGAAGAATAAATGGCACGGGAGGGTTTCGCGAAGCCACGGGTAATCAAACGGGAAATAAGCTTGGACTCTAAATGTGGATGGGTGTAATATTCGGCATCGGTCCTTAACCCAATCGAACCGGGCAGTACCGGCATTCGGCATATATGAGCGGGACGATCTCCAATCATCGAGTCATTCCGACATTCAGCGCCTCCGCGAGGAGTGAGAGGGCGACGACGCGGGCTCCTACTCGTCGAAACGCCAGCGTCTCCTTCGACATTCCCTCTGCCGGGTAGCCTGAAAACGCGATCGTCCGGCAGCGATCCCATCGCGGCCAAAACTTTGCGCGGCTAATATCGGTGCCAATGTTGGCTGCTAGTGTTAGGATGACTCGATGATTGGAGATCGTCCCGCCCTATGCACCGAATAGCGGCATTACTTCTCCCGCTCACGCTTTGCGCGCAGAACAACGCCCCGCGCGAAGGCACGCTCTCACTTGGGGAGGCGATTGAATCGACGCTGCGCGAACATCCTTTGCTGCGCGCGCAGGAACAGCAGGTGCAATACAGCCGCGGAGCCGTGTTGCGCGCGCAATCCCAGTTCGACCGGGTGATTCAGGCCGGCGGTTCGCAAAGCCATACCTACACCCCGCTCAGTGAAGTGGAGCGGACCTTATATGGCGCTACTTCCGCCACCACTAACTTCACGTCCGTCGACGCAGAGGCGACGCAGCAGTTCCGCAACGGAATCTCAGCGGGCCCGCTGCTGAACGTCACGCGCACCACCGACAACATCTTCACCCAAGCCGGGCTGAACCAGGCTCACATCGGTTTTCAGATCAACATACCCCTCCTGCGGGGGCGCGGGCGGGACGTGGTGACGGCGCAGGAGACGGCAAGCGGCATCGAAGTCGAGGCCAGCCTTCTCGATTTGAACCAGACCATCTCGGATCTGCTTTTCAACACTGCGGTTTCCTACTGGTCGACGGTCGCGGCCCGGCGTTCGCTCGAGGTGTACCGGGAGGCTGAGACCCGCGGACAGCTGCTGCTCGAAACCGTGCAGACGCTGATTGGAGCCGACAAGATCCCGCGCAGCGACGCGAGCGAGGTGCAGGCCAATCTCGCGGACCGCACGGCTTCGCGGATAGCCGCCGATCAACAGCTGCTGCAGGCGAAGCAGCAGCTCGCCGTCGCCATGGGGCTGAGCGCGGAAAATATGTTCGCCGGGCGGGAGGCGACCGATCCTTTGCCCGCCGCGACCGCCTTTGCGTCTCCGCCGGGCAACATTCAAGCCGCTATTAACCAGGCGTTAGCCAGAAGAGCCGATTACCTCGCGGCGAAGAAGCGCCTGGGGGAAGCGGATATTCTTGCCGGAGCGGCGAGGAATCAGCTGAAACCGCAGCTGGATTTGCAGTTCAGTACCGGCTTTTCCGGGCTGAAAGACGGCCTAAGACCGGATCAATACATCCTGTCCACTATAGACGGGGTGCATGGTATCGATGCGACCGGCGGCATCCGCTATCAGTTTCCACTGGAGAACAGAGCGGCCGAGGGGAGCGTTCTACAGGCCAGATCGACCGCGCTGCAGGCCGGCTACCGCACCCAGGAGAGCGCGCGGAACATCGCATCGGCTGTCATCGTCGCGGAGGAAGGGGTGCGCAGCGCCGCCCTTCAACTGGAGAAAGTCAACCAGTCCGTTGCCTTTTTCCGAACGGCACTGGATAACGAGCGCGAGAAGTACCGGCTGGGCGTTGGTTCTCTGGTGGAGGTCCTCACGGTCGAGGATCGGCTGACCGGTGTGCTCGTGGCGCAGGTACAGGCCGACTTGGGATATGCGGTCGCATTGGCGCGGCTGCGGCAGGGCACCGGCACGATCTTGGAGCCGGATAAGGCGGTGCAGCGCGTGGATCCAGCTTTGTTTCTCACTTTGCCGGCAGTGGGGAAATGACATGGATTCGAAAATCTTCCGCAGAGTCTCATTGGAACGACTGTCATCTCCCGAGCGGCTCGATCAGGCGTGGAGGGTCACCACGCCGAAAGAATGGCTCGCACTGCTGGGCATTTTTTTTCTTTTAGGCGCCGCGGTGGTCTGGGGATTCAAGGGATCGCTCGCCACAAAAGTTACCGCCGAAGGGGTGATCATCCGGCGTGGCGGCGTTGTCAACGTAGTGGCTTCCGGTTCCGGCCTCGTGATCGGGATCAACGTGAAAACCGGCGACATGGTGCAGGCGAATCAGGTGATCGCGCAGATTGCGCAGCCGGCCCTGATGGAACGAATCAAGGTGACGGAAGCCGCTCTTGCCGACGCCCGGCGCGAGCGTGAACGCACCTTGCGCGTGCGGACCGACGGCGCGAACCTGCAACTGGATGCGCTGGCGCGGCAGCGAGCCAACGCGGAGGGAGAGATCGAGAACCTGCGTGAGCAAATCAGGATCGTCGACGAACAGATTCCCGTGGACGACCAGTTATTCTCGCGCGGGCTCATCACCAAACAACAAAGCCTCGCCACGCGACAGAAGAAGGTGACGCTCGAAGGCCAGGTGGCGGCGCTGCAGGCGCAGATCAAGCAGTTTGATGCGCAACAGTTCACGACCCGGAATCAGCCTGCGGAAAGCGACATCGATATGCAGGCGCGCATCACGGAGATCGAGCGCACTCTCGCTTCGCTGGGTAAGGACTTGTCCAGCACCTCCGACGTGGTGAGCCCGTACGCCGGTCAGGTACTCGAGCTGAAGGTGTATCGCGGCAGCGCGGTTGTCGAAGGCACGCCGGTCGTAAGCATTCAGCCGGATGCCGGAAAGCTGGAAGGGCTGGTCTACCTGAGCGCCATTCAGGCAAAGGACGTGAAGCCGGGCATGGAAGCCCAGATCTCCCCCGGCACAGTGCGGCGCGAGGAATACGGCTACATGATCGGCACGGTCGCCTTCGTGGCGGCTTATCCGGCCACTCCGGCCGCCATGATGAGCATCCTCGGGAATGAGCCTTTGACGCAATCGATCACGGCGGCCGGCCCCGTGACGGAGGTACACCTCGATCTGGAACCGGCGGGCACACCGAGCGGCTTTAAATGGTCTTCGCGTCAGGGTCCGCCTTTGCAGGTATCCAGCGGCACTCTGTGTTCGGCGCAGATCGTCACAGAGCACGAAAAGCCGGTCACGCTGGTAGTGCCGGCGGTGAAAGCGAAGCTCGGGATGAATTGAATGCGCGTCCGGACTCCGACCGTTCTGCAGATGGAAGCCGTGGAATGCGGCGCGGCCGCGCTCTGCATCGTGCTCTCATACTACGGCCGATTTGTTCCGCTGGAAGAGTTGCGGGCGGCTTGCGGAGTCTCGCGCGACGGCAGCAAGGCCAGCAACATGGTCAAGGCGGCGAAGCGTTACGGCCTCGCCGGGAGGGGTTTCAAGAAAGAACTTTCGGCCCTGAAGGGATTGGCTCTCCCCTTCATCGTTTTCTGGAATTTCAATCACTTCCTGGTCGTGGAGGGTTTCAGCCGGAAGTGGGTTTATCTCAATGATCCCGGGTCGGGCCCCCGAAAGGTTTTGTGGGACGAGTTCGATCAATCGTTCACCGGCGTGGTCCTGACGTTTGAAAAAACGCCGGAATTCGAAAAGGGCGGCAGGAAGGCAAGTCTTTGGGATGCGCTCTCCCTGCGTCTTCGGGGAAACAGGATCAGCCTGCTCTACGTAGTGCTGGCGACGCTGGCCCTGGTGGCGCCCAACATTGCGGTACCGGTTTTTTCACGTGTGTTCGTGGACCGCTTCCTGGTGGGCGGGCTGCATGACTGGCTGCATCCGCTGCTGATCGCCATGTCGCTCGCCGCCATGACCAGCGCCGCGGTCACCTGGCTGCAGCAATCCGCCCTGCTGAAAATGGAAATGAGCCTGTCGCTCAGCGGCTCCGCGCGGTTTTTCTGGCACGTGCTGCGTCTGCCGATGGAATTCTTCTCGCAGCGCGACAGCGGCGACATCGGCCAGCGCGTGGGCATCAACGACACGGTGGCAACGGTCCTCTCGGGCGAACTGGCCACGAATGTGGTCGGCATGCTGCTCATCGGTTTCTATGCAGCGCTGATGTTTCGGTACAACGTCACGCTGACGTTCATCGGAATCGGCATCGCGGCCCTCAACATAGCAGCATTGCGGTACGTCTCGCGCAAGCGAACCGACGCCAACAGGCGCCTGCAGCAGGATCGCGGCAAGCTCATCGGCACGTCCATGGGCGGCCTTCAGGTGATCGAGACGCTGAAATCCAGCGGATCGGACGATTTCTTCGCGCGTTGGGCGGGTTTTCAGGCGAAGGTCTTCAACGCCGAACAGGAGTTGAGCGCTTCTTCGCTGGCGCTGTCGGGAATTCCACCGATCCTTGCCGCGCTGAACGGCGCGGCAATCATCGGCATCGGTGGCAGGAACGTCATGGATGGCCTGCTTACCATGGGCATGCTGCTGGCATTCCAGACGATGATGCTGAGCTTCCAGGATCCGGTGAATCGCGTGCTGGGGCTCGGGCAACGGTTTCAGGAGCTGCGTGCGGATGTCGCGAGACTGGACGATGTTCTCAGGTATAAGGAGGATCCGAATGTCGCTTCCGAGGTCGAGTTGGATACGCCGGGCGCGGTCCGGCGATTGGACGGGCACCTGGAACTGCGCGCGGTTACATTCGGCTACAGCCGTCTCGAGAAGCCTCTGATTGAAGGCTTCAGCCTGAGCCTCAGGCCCGGTCAGCGTGTAGCGATAGTGGGGTCGTCGGGCAGCGGCAAATCCACCATCGCGAAGCTGGCGAGCGGCTTGTACGCTCCGTGGGCCGGCGAAATTCTCTACGATGGCAGGCCGCGCAGGCTGATACCGCGCCCGGTTCTGAATCAGGCCGTCGCGCTGGTCGATCAGGATATTTTCCTGTTCGAAGGCACGATACGGCAGAACCTCACGATGTGGGATGAAACAGTCGCCGAGCGCGTGATTGTGGAGGCGGCGCGGGACGCCTGTATTCACGATGAGATCAACACGCGTCCCGGCGGCTATGAGTATCAGGTCCAGGAGGGTGCGCGTAACTTCAGCGGAGGACAGCGGCAGCGGCTCGAGATCGCCCGCGCCCTGGTTTCGAATCCGAAACTTCTGGTGCTGGACGAGGGCACGAGCGCGCTGGATCCGAAGACCGAGAAAACGATAATCGACAACCTGCACCGACGCGGGTGCACGTGTCTGATTGTGGCGCACCGGCTGAGCACCATACGCGACAGCGATGAAATTATCGTGCTCTCGCAGGGCGAGGTGGTGGAGCGCGGGACGCACGAAGAAATGATCGGCCGGGATGGCCCCTACGCGAGGCTACTCAGTGCGGGGTGAGACGGCCATGGCGGTAAAAGGACCCGTTCCCGCGATGCGGGTGACACGCGCTTTCGCGTTGCAGGAAGGCGGCTCCGTCTGGATTGTTGAAACCGGCAAACTGGACATCTTTCTCGCTCCCATGGAGTCCGGGTCGCCCGTGGGCGCGCTGACGCATGTGGTTCGCGTGGAGGCAGGCGGCGCGATCTTCCCACTGCCATTCGATGCGGGGAGCAATTTGGGATTTCTGGCCGCGCCGGCTGCGGAGACGACTGTGCAGGTTTCTTCGCTCGACGATCTCTCCCTCGCCGAACGGAACGAACTGTCGGCCCCGTGGATCAAAAGTATCGCCCCGTCGCTTTCCCCGGTTCCGGAGGGTCTGTCGCTGGCGCAGTTTCATGAATGGGCTGCCGCCGAGTTGTTCCGACGGCGTCTCCAGGCGGAGCAGGAGGAAACAGACCGCCTGAACACCCGCACCAGGGCCGACGAGAAGCTTGTCGGCGCGGCGCTGCGAAAGTTGGCGCGGCCCTTTTCGCGGGCGGGCCCGACCGATGCCGCAGCTGGAGGAGTGGCCGAGGCGCCGCTGGCGGCTGCCTGCCTGGCGGCCGGAAAATCGGCAGGCATCGAGATCAAAATCCCGCAGTCGGTGATTCAGGGAAAAGCGAAAGACCCGTTGCGCGCCATCGCGCGCTGTTCCGCTATCCGCATGCGCAGGCTCATGCTGCGGGGCGACTGGTGGAAGCAGGACAGTGGCCCTATGGTGGCCTTTCTCGATGGCGCCAACGCACCGGTGGCGCTGTTGCCTCACGCGGGGAGTGGCTATGATCTGGTCGATCCGGGGGAAGGGACCACCGTTCGTGTCAACGGGCGTACGGCCGGGAAGCTGACCGGACTCGCATATGTCTTCTACCGGCCCTTTCCCCACCGCTCCCTGAGTGGATGGCAGGTTCTGCGCTCCGGCCTGAAGGGCTGCCGGCGCGATCTATGGACCATTGCGATCGCCGCGCTGCTGGCGAGTTTTCTCGCCCTGGTTACGCCACTTGCCACCGGCATCGTCTTCGATTCCATCATTCCCGGCTCCGAACGAGGACAATTGCTGCAGACCGTCGTCCTTATCGTGGCCAGCGCCATCGCGATGACTTTCATCTCGCTGACCCGCGGCTACGCGCTGCTCCGTGTGGAAGGCAAACTGGATTTCGCCACGCAGGCCGCAGTTTGGGACCGTCTGCTGAACCTGCCCACAACATTCTTTCGTAACTATTCGGCGGGCGATCTTACCAACCGCAGCCTGGCCATATCCCAGATCCGCGACATCCTGACGGGAACCGTGCTCACCGCCGTCATATCGGGGCTGTTTTCGGTATCGAGCATCTTCCTGCTCTTCTACTACAGTCCCTCATTGTCCCTGGTCGCGGTGGCGCTGGCCGCGACGGCACTGGGTGTCACAGTCATCGCGGGGTTTCTCCAATCGGAATTGCAGCGCCAGGTCGCCGACAACAGCGGCAAGATCGCCGGGATGGTCTTCGAGTTTGTGGATGGCATCGCCAAATTCAAAGTCTCCGGAACCGAAGGCCGCGCGTTTGCCCGCTGGGCCTCGGCATTCAGCGCACAGAAACGGATGGCCGCTTCGATCCGGCGCATCACAAACTTTCTGTGGGTATTCAATTCGAGCTTCCCGATCGTGGCGCTGGCAATCGTTTTTTCCGGGGTCGCCGGCCAGATCGGCATGCGGGGGGCATCGCTTAGTACGGGGGGATTCCTCGCCTTCAACCTCGCGTTCGGGCAGCTTCTGGGCTCGGTGCTTGCGCTGGGCAGCGGATTTTTGGCGCTTCCCCGCATCGTTCCGCTCTACACGCGCGTGAAACCCATCTTCGAGACTCTGCCGGAGATCGACCCGGGCAAGGCCGACCCCGGCGAACTGACCGGAAGCATTGAAGTGAATCACCTCGCGTTCCGCTATTCCACCGATATGCCGCTGGTTCTGCGCGATGTGTCTTTCTCCATCCGCCCTGAAGAATTCGTCGCTTTCGTTGGCGCATCCGGCTCGGGCAAGTCCACCCTGCTGCGTCTGCTGCTCGGCTTTGAGCGGCCGCTGTCGGGAGCGATCTACTACGATGGCCAGGATCTCGCGGGCCTCGATATTCAGGAGGTGCGGCTGCAAATGGGTATCGTGCTGCAGAATGGCAAGCTGCTGCCAGGCGACATCCTGACGAACATCATAGGGTCGGCTCCGCTGACCGTGGACGATGCCTGGGAAGCGGTCCGCAGGGCGGGCCTCGAAGAAGACATCAAAGCCCTGCCAATGGGGATGTACACGATCGTGTCCGAGGGCGGCAAAGGGCTTTCAGGCGGCCAGCGGCAGAGGCTCATGATTGCCCGCGCCGTTGTGAGAAAGCCGCGCGTCCTGATTTTCGACGAGGCTACCAGCGCGCTCGACAATCGTACTCAGGAGATCGTCAGCCGGGCCATGGAAGGGATGAGGGCAACACGAATAGTGATTGCGCACCGGCTCAGCACCATCATGAAGGCCGACCGGATTCTGGTGCTCGACGGCGGCGTGGTCGTACAGAGCGGAACTTACAACGAGTTGATGAACCGGGAAGGATTCTTTGCCGAACTGGCCAGGCGCCAGCTCGTTTAGCGGAAGGGATCGGAAAAATGAGAAAAGCGCTCTACGTGATGGGTATCCTGGACGACGAGGATGTGGAATGGATCGCGTCTCACGGACGGAACCTGGGTGTTCAGAAGGGTGATGTCCTTATTTACGAAGGCGAGCCTGTGGACGCTCTCTTCATCCTGCTGGACGGGAGCCTGAAGGTGAGTGCCGGCGGCGCTCAGGTCGCGACTCTGCTTTCCGGCGAGATTGTGGGAGAGATCTCGTTTGTGGACTCACGCCCACCCTCGGCGACGGTCACCGCCGCGCAGTACTCGCACGTGCTGGCTATTCCGCGGGCCCTGTTACACGCGAAGATCGAAACCGACGCGTGGTTCGCTTCGCGATTCTTCCGCGCGCTGGCCATTTTTCTCGCCGACCGCCTGCGTGTCACCACGGCCCGGCTCGCGTCAGGAAGTGGCGGCCGGAGCAATCCGCTGGATGGAGATGAGATCGATCTCGATACGATGGACTCGGTCTCGCTCGCGGCTGTTCGATTTGACAAATTACTCAAGCGGTTGCAGCACGGCGGAACGGCATCATCCGACAAATCGGCATAGCGCCGCTCGCATCCAGTGCCAGCGGATCGATGCCTGTTGCGAAGGGGGCTTTTTCTTTGAGCCTTCAGGAAACCTGCCGCGCGTGGCTTTTACGATCCGTCTTTCCAGGACTCCCGGATTGACGACCATCAGCCGCGCGCTTTCGGTTCTATAAAATTAGGATGTCAAGAGAAAAAG
>Ga0182024_10004551_pt1 | contig 31794 bp, 27 predicted proteins | sample P32metaG_FD_120480 | JGI IMG/M metagenome (GOLD analysis project Ga0182024, IMG submission 120480) | Permafrost microbial communities from Stordalen Mire, Sweden - P3-2 metaG (Illumina Assembly) | ecosystem: Environmental > Terrestrial > Soil > Wetlands > Permafrost | place: Sweden: Stordalen...
TACTGCCGGGCGTGACGCTGTGCCCGCTCGATACGCCGTTTCATGGTCGTTATCCGCAGTTCATCATCCTCCAGCCGCAAGATGACCTCGTCACCCGGATTGATCCCGAGCGCTTTGCGAAAAGCGGCCGGAATTACGACACGGCCGTTTTCATTGATCCGCAACCGAGCTTCCGTCTCCATACCACACCTCCCGGTAAATAACATATTATTACGTATATGTCATTAAACTATAGATATGACATATAATGGAAGATATGTCAGACTTGCCCTACACACCGGAACTGCGATCTCAATCACAGGCTCCCCTTCAACCTTCCGAACACAATCGTCTAGTCGGGACACTTCGTCGTTCATAACCGCGAGTGCCACCGTGATTCTATCGATGGGCGCCGGCCGCCGCTCCGCCAAATTCATCCCCATACTTGACGACCGGCTACCTGACTTACCCAAAGCTCAACTCCAAATACGTATCCGTCCTCCACCACAACAACGGAATCCGTGCCGCCCAATACTTTCGATTGATCGCCTGCCGCGCCCGCTCGTGTTCCTCCGGCGGCAAAATGCGCGCTGTCGCCGCAATCTCCGCTCCCGTCACAGTTCCACGCATCGTGCACGGTGCCATGCGCACCTGCGGATTGTTGCGGATCCGTTTCGTCTTCCCCATGTCGCTGCGCGTCATCACATAGAGCTTGCCGTCTTCTTCTCCAAACCACACCGGAGTAGCGACGCCCACTCCGGTTTTGCGAAACGTTGTTAGGGAAATATATTTCTGACCGTGAATGGACGCGGAAATCTGGCTCGGCATAAGCTTCATCTTAGAATGCGCAAGGCTAAGTTCTATCAACAAAAAATTGTCATTCCGACCTCCCAGCGAACGCGAGGGGCGGAAGAACCCAGGTTTTCGATCGCGACATCTAGTGCGCGACCTGCCCGGGCCGATTGCTCCAGTCCCGTCATCTGTGTTACAAGCCTGAACATGCGCAAATGGATGAAAGATCGATTACAGCGCCGTAAGAAGAAAGTCCCGGAGCCGGGAAGTCAGCCGGCGCCTCCGCCACTGCAGCCGGCATATTTCGATGCGGAGCAAGCTCCCAGCACAGCGCGCGAGTCCAGCCATTTTGAGTCTAGCCACAACGCGGCTGAAATACCGGCCGCCTCCGAACCTGAGTTTGAAGCGCAGCCCGCTCCCGAAGAGTCCGCGAACGCCACCGAGCAACCCCGCCAGCCAGGCGCTCGCGGAGAAGGCCAGCGTGGACGCGGCCGTCGCCGTCGTGGTGGACGAGGCCGAGGCGGGCGTGGTCGCGAGCAAGCCGTCGCTCAGGCCTTCAGTCCCGCCGCTGCGAAGGGGATCGTCCCTGTTCAAGGAGTCGAAGTGGGCTCCGAAGAAGGTGCGCCCGAAAGGGCCGAGCCCGAAGCCCAAGCTTCGCCGCATGCCCCGCAGATTCCTGCTGTCGTGTCAGCGGCCGCGCCTCGTCCGCCCAAAGGCATCGTCGTCCTCGCCATCGGACTCCCCGGTTCCGGCAAAAGTTCCTGGTTCAAGCGCCACAATGTGGTCCCGCTCTCCAGCGACATGGTCCGGTCGCTTCTGTTTGACGACGTCCGCGAACAGCGCTTTCAGGATCTCGTGTTCTCCAACCTGCGCTCCATGCTCAAAGCCCGCCTCATCGCCAAGCGTCCCATGAATTATGTCGACGCCACCAACCTCACTCCGCAGGAGCGCCAGCACTGGATCAAACTCGCCAAGGATTACAACTACGAAGTTCACGCCGTATTTTTCGACGTTCCGCTGGAAGTCTGCGTCGAGCGCCATCAGCGTCGCGATCGCGTCGTCCCGGAAGACATCATGCGCCGCATGGCTGCCAAGCTGAAGGCGCCAGCGTTCGATGAAGGCTTCGCCAAAATTACGGTTGTGCGCGTGAAGAAGAAAGAAGAGTAGCTTTCACATATTGCAGCCGCGGAGCGGCGAAAGAATGCAGCCCACCGGCGCAAGCCGTGGGTAAGCGATAGCGAATGGGGAACCAGCCCCGGAGGGGCGAAAGAAAATCCACGACCCGGATTTCGGGACTCACGCCTTCAAATGCGGCAACAACTCCTTGAATGCCGCCGAGGACGAAGACCGCATCAATTCATAAATCATCATCTCGGTCGACGAAATTACCGCGCCCGCGGCCCGCATGCGTTCCAGCCCAATCTTCCAATTCCACTCCGTCCTCGAACTCACCGCATCCGACGCCACGTGTACCAAATATCCCTCACGCAACGCCCCCAGCGCCGTCTGCGTCACGCAGATGTGGCTCTCCATCCCGCACAGCAGCAGAGTGTTGCGCTTGCCCGGAAGCCGCTTGAGCACTCTGCAAAACACGTCGCTGCCGAAGCATGAAAATAATGTTTTGTCGATCGCTTCCGTCCCCGTCAGCAGGGAAGCGACCTCCGGCACCGTTCCGCCCAATCCCTTCGCATACTGCGTGCTGACCAGCGCCGGAATTTTCAGGATCCCAGCCGCGCGAATCAAAAGCTGCGCATTCCGCACCAGTTGTTCCTTCAGAAAAATCGGCGGCAGCAGCTTCTCCTGAATATCGATGACAACCAGCGCGCACTGTTCGGCCTCCAAAGGACGGCGCGCCATCTCAGCATAATCCGTGGCGGGACTGATGGAATCGAGGGCGGTGACCATGGCTGCTCCTCACAAGATAGGGTGATCATTCGATTCTACCGCTTCACGAGAAGCACCAACCAGGACGCAAAATATAGCCACCCGGTTTCGGTTGACCGCGCCTCGCTTTCAACCATAAAATCAAAGCGGGTTCACAAGCATCGGTTCTGCTAAGAAACTGCCCCCTCGTTCAACGGCTAGGACACCTGCCTCTGGAGCAGGTTATCGGGGTTCGAATCCCTGGGGGGCAGCCAATCTTTCCGCTACCATTTCACTCCGAGGAAGCCAGAAGCCAATGACGGTTTTCTTCGGACACTTCAAAGACCTGCAACTCCACTCATGCAAATGATTCGCAGCCGCCATGTTCTCCGTGTTCAAATCGCGCTTCTCGCGATCCTGTACGTCCCGGTCATCTTCGCCGCTAACAGCACGCACATCGTCGTGGTCCCCGTCGCCAATATGTACTCTGGTCCCAGCGACAAAACGGATGTCGTCTCTCAAGCCATCTACGGCAGCAACGTGACGCTGCTAACCGCTCGCGGAGAATGGTCCAGAATTCAAACCGCGGATCGCTATAAAGGATGGATACCGAGTCGCCACCTCCGACTGATCCAGAACGGCACGGGCTACGCAACTTCCGGAGTCATCGTCCAGGTGGAAAGTCTTTTCGCCAATATTTATCGCGAGCCCGAGGTCACGCGTCACAAGCCGGTTGTCACAATTCCTTTCGAGACGCGCCTTGTGGTGATCCCAGACGAGGCCGGACAAGATGCGAAGAAAGCCCAGGGGAAGGGAAGTCACGACGGCTGGCTGCAGGTGCGTCTTCCGGACAAGAGCAGCGCATGGGTTCAGTCGGGCGACGTCGTCGCTGACCCAAAGCCGTTGTCCATTCCCGAATCCATCGAACTAGCCAAGCGATTCCTGGGTATTCCGTACTTATGGGGTGGGAGTTCGAGCTTTGGCTACGATTGCTCCGGTTTCACGCAGATGCTGATGCGGTCGCGCGGCATCAATATGCCTCGCGATGCCGACAAGCAAGCCGCGTGGACGGGCGTGATTCCCGTAGACCGCAAAGCTCTCCAGCCTGGCGATCTGCTCTTCTTTGGCTCCTCGGCGAAAGCCATCACGCACACCGGAATGTACATCGGTAACGGTCAATTTATTCACGACTCCACCAAGGGACATCCCGTAGTACAGATCGGTCGGCTTGACGATCAGCCCTGGACACAACTTCTGGTCGCTAGTCGCAGGATGAAATGAATTTATGTTTCTTCGCGATTGTCGCGGAGTTCCGTTGTCCTTTCTTCTTCAGAGACACATTTCAGGGAATATAGCTTCGAATGCGTTACACTGACCATCCCGGAATCCACATGCCTCCAACCCTCGACGCGCTGCTCGCCAGCCTTGAAGCCGCTAAGAGCCGCTTCGGCCGAGGCGCAGCCTCAGAAATACAAGTCCTGCTCGATCAACTCTCCAGTCACAACTTCCGCGACGCCAAATCTCTTATCCGCCTTCACGAGGTGCTGCTCTTTCTCCGCGCCTTCCCGCAGTCGGCAGCGATCGTCCCGCGGATCGAAAGACTGCTGAACACGTTCCACGAGCGAACCGAAAAACTTGGCGAACTCGGCGGCAACATGTCGGCCTTCGACGACTTCGACACATCTGGGGTCGCGGGCACTACGATGCAAGACAGCCTGAATTTCGAGGCGGCGCGCTGGCTGGCACGCCGCATCCCGCGCAACATCGAGATCGCATGGGATGATTACGAAGACGAACGCGCGATGGGATCGACTTGGCTGCGCTTCATTCCGCTGCTAGCGGAAGATGCGGACGTGGAAGCCAACATTCCGTGGCGGCGATGGCTCGATCCGGCAAGAGGCCGTGAGCGAGACGTCGAATGGCTGATCAGCCGATTCGAGCAATTAGACGTCGGCGAAGAACACGCACGCGATCGTGCCGAACTTTATGACGCGCTGCGCCTTCCACTGCGCTGGCATCTCAAGAATCTCAAACTCGCGCGCACCCGCAATTGGAACCGACCGCGGCAGTTCTATTATCACAGCGAGCCGCTGATTGCGCGCAGCCAGGTCTCGCTCGCCGACGAACTCGCGCAGCTCGTTCCACGTCGTACCGAAAAAAGCCGAGTCGTTGGGAGGGGCACGACTTCAAGTCGTGCCGACAAAACCGCCTTCTCGACTTCGGCTTTAGCTGCTGAGGGGACATTCACGAAACTGTCGCGCCGCGAAGGCGAGTCCGTCATGCACGCGATCCGTGAAGTGATGGTCGTGCGCTACCGCGAACTGTACGGCACGACGCTTGGCGATCCGAGTTCAGTTGTGCGAGTAACGCTTGATCGCGGCATCGTCATGTATTTCTGGAATCTGCCTGCAGCGCGCCGACTGCCGCTGCGCGCTTACGTCGCCGGATTCACCCTCAAGAACGGCGTTCCCATTAACTACGTCGAAGCCATCGGTCTGTGCGAATGGATTGAAGTCGGCTTCAATACTTTCTACACTTACCGGCAGGGCGAAACCGCGTGGATTTATGCGCAGGCGCTGTGCTGTCTTTGCGCGTTCACCGGCGCGACGACGATCTCTGTCTATCCTTATCAGATCGGACAGAATAACGACGAAGCCATTGATTCTGGCGCTTTCTGGTTCTACCGCAAACTGGGATTCCGCTCCGGCGACAAAGATATGGAACAACTCGCCAGAAGGGAAGAGCAGAAGATCGCCGCGAATCCGCAATACCGCTCGCCGAAGAAAATACTGAAGCGCCTCGCCGAAGCGCACGTGTTCTACGAGGTGGACCGAGTCGGTCTTGGAAAGGGCACGACTTCCAGTCGTGCCGAAAAAATTGCCTTCTCGACTTCGGCTTTAGCCGCTGGGGGACGCTGGGACACGTTTTCCACGCGCAATCTCGGCCTGCGCGTAAATCGCCGCATGGCAAGCGAGTTCGCGGGCGACAGCGCGCGCCTCCGCCGCGCATCGGTGGCAGAAGTCAGCCGCGCATTAAACGTCAACTTTCCCCGCTGGAATCCGGCGGAACGCCAAGCCTTCGAGAATTGGTCGCTGGTGCTGGCGCTGATTCCCAATCTGCGCCGCTGGTCGCCGCAAGAAAAACAGGACGCAATCAAGATCATCCGCGCGCAAGCCGGTCCCAACGAAATGCGCTACCTGCGCTTGACCCAGCAACATCCTCGCCTGCGCGAAGAACTCCTGCGCTTGGGATCGAAGCGATGATCTCGTGTGGGGCGGGCGCCCCGCCCGCCGAAGCCCGCCCTCGCACTCCCAAAGAATCTTCCCCGCCCCTCACCCTCCTCTAGCAGGCTGCTGAACCACTTGAGTCTGTTTTGCAAGGGCGTGGCTTTTCAGCCGCGCCGCAAGTCGCATGGAGTGAATGACGGCTTAGCCGCTGAGTAAAATTCTCAGCCTCGCGGAAAAGCTTTACAGCAGCCTGTCGCTCCTCCTCAAACAATCCCCAGGCCTCCCGATACTTCTCGAACTTCGACTCTTTCCTCCCAGGCCGCGGAAACAGCCGCATCGACTTCATCTTCTGAGACGCCCGCGCCGGAAACACATACCAAGGGACGGCACAGGTTCTCACGCACACTCAGCGAGGCGAAAGAGCAGACCCCGCAGTCTTCTCAGCCCAGCGATCATGCCACCAACCGCCTTGTCATTCCGACGCGCGAGCGAAGCGAGACCGGAGGAATCTGCTTTTGGCCGACCGGGTGGGGTACCACGAACCCATTCACCTGAGCGTACGACACTTGTTGATTCGAGTCTTTGGGTTGCCTCGTTCGTACGCTGTCACTTTTATCATCCGCCGGCTGCGAGCAGCCGAGCCTTGGTCGGCCCGTCCAGGTCAGAGACCTGGACCCACACAAGCGAAAGCCTCAGGCTTTGCTGAGAGCCGAGAGCTGACAGCTTTGGCGAGTGATCTCAATCACATCTCGCCCGGCGCTGTGTAGAATAAACTCCTGCGATCTCGTGCCGCCGTTTCCGGCACGAAGAAACAATTCCTCCGCGTCGAGGTTCTCATCATGGCCGATAAAGCTGTCGTCGATACCCAAGGCCCTAACATCGATTCCATCCTGAATGAGCAACGCAGGTTCGAGTGCCCGCCCGAATTCGCCAAGCAAGCCCACATCAAGACGCTCGATGAATACGAGCGTCTTTATAAGGAATCGGTAGACGAGCCGGACAAATTCTGGTCGCGCATTGCCGGCGAACTCCACTGGTTCAAAAAGTGGGACAAGGTTCTCGAATGGAATTGCCCCTGGGCGAAATGGTTTGTGGGAGGGCAGATCAACCTCTCCTACAACTGCCTGGATCGCCATGTCGAAACCTGGCGCAAGAACAAAGCCGCGATTATTTGGGAGAGCGAACCCGGCGAGGTGCGCACCCTCACGTACCAGCAGCTGCATCGCGAAGTCCAGAAGTTCGCCAATGTTCTGAAAACGCTCGGCGTGAAAAAGGGCGACCGCGTTGCCATTTACATGGGCATGACGCCCGAGCTACCCATCGCCATGCTGGCTTGCGCCCGCATCGGCGCGCCGCACACGATTGTGTTCGGTGGATTTTCTTCGAACGCGCTGGTCGATCGCATTCACGACTCGCAAGCGACCGCCGTCATCACGCAGGATGGATCGTATCGCCGCGGCGCGGAAGTGAAACTGTTTCCTGTGGTCGAAGAAGCGCTGAAATCTTGCCCGAGCGTTAAGCACGTTGTCATTTACAAGCGCACCGGAACCACAATCAACCTGCAGGCGGCCCGAGATCACTGGTGGCATGAGTTGATGGCGAAGGCCTCAGACGTTTGCCCCGCCGAGCCACTGGATGCGGAGCATCCGCTCTACATTCTCTATACCTCGGGAACCACGGGCAAACCGAAAGGTGTAGTGCACACGACCGGAGGATATTCCGTCGGCACCTACATCACTACAAAATGGGTGTTCGATCTGAAGGAACAAGACACCTACTGGTGTACCGCAGACATAGGATGGGTGACGGGGCACAGCTACATTGTCTACGGTCCGCTGCAAAACGGTGCCACCAGCCTGATGTACGAAGGCGCGCCCAATTTTCCGGAGCCCGACCGCTTCTGGTCGATCATCGCGCGCCACAAAGTGAACATCTTCTACACGGCGCCCACGGCGATCCGCACGTTCATCAAATGGGGCAACCAGTGGCCGAAGAAGCACGACATGAGTAGCCTGCGCCTGCTCGGCACAGTAGGCGAGCCCATCAATCCGGAAGCCTGGATGTGGTACCGCGAAACCATCGGCAACAACCGCTGCCCGATCACTGATACTTGGTGGCAAACCGAGACTGGACACATCATGATTGCGCCGCTGCCTGGCGCGATCGCGACCAAGCCTGGGTCGGCTACGCGGGCGTTCCCCGGCGTGTTCGCTGAAATCGTTACTATGGAAGGTAAGCCGGTGCCTGAGGGGTCGGGGGGATTTCTGGTCATCAAACAGCCGTGGCCGGGAATGCTGCGCACTGTCTATGGCGATCCGGACCGCTACGTGAAGAACTACTGGTCGCAAATTCCTGGGATGTATTTCACCGGCGACGGCGCGCGAAAAGATAAGGACGGATATTTCTGGATCATGGGACGCGTTGACGATGTGCTCAACGTTAGCGGACACCGGCTCAGCACGATGGAAGTGGAGAGCGCGCTGGTTGCACATCCGGCCGTGGCAGAGGCCGCGGTGGTGGGGCGTCCCGATGATCTCAAGGGACAGGCCATTTCGGCGTTCGTTACGCTCGAGCAGGGAAGACAGCCTACGAATGAACTGAAGGAAGAGTTACGCAAGTGGGTGGCGAAGGAAATCGGGGCGCTGGCCAAGCCGGATGATATTCGCTTTACGGACACGTTGCCGAAGACGCGCAGCGGAAAGATCATGCGGCGGTTGCTGCGGGAATTGGCTACCAACGGGACCGTTAAGGGCGACACTACTACGCTGGAAGATTTCGGAGTGATCGCGAAATTACAAGAGCAAGACGAAGTGTAAGCCGCGTTCCAACCGTATGGCGGGTCGACTAATATCCATTGCTTGCGTGGTCGCGGTGATCGTCTGGCCGCTCGCCGACCCCTCATCTCGTTCATGGCTTCATCGGCGGACTAGCCTTGGTCGGCCGTGCGATGGGCGGCTACGGCCATTCCTGTGCGACAGGCGGCAATGGACGAAGACTTTTTTTCTTTATCTTCCTGAATCAAGTTCAAGAACTTGGCAAGCGGTTGGTCGCTCGGAAAGGGACAATGCCACGGAATCGAAACGTACTGCATGCCAAGCTTTTTTGCTGCTGCCTTCTCGCTCTTGTTGCAGCCTCCGCGCATAGCGACCACGATGTTGACGCCCATCTTCTGCAGCGACTCGATTCCCGTGATGCCGGGCTGTGCTCCGCGATAGAGGTTGGGACTGACCTGGCAGAATTTGAAATTCCCTTCGCCTTCTGGCGGGTTGCGATGGAATGTTTGGGGAGCGAGGATGTCGAATTGCCCGCCTGATGCGGAGCGGCGGTGAGGTAAAGCGCAAAGGAGAGGAGCAGGGCGACGGCGCAAGCTTGCGCGATGAGGATATTTGATTTCACCGGAGAGTTATAGGCCTTGAAAGATCACTGGCTTAGCTTGATGGCCAGTTGCCGCTCCGGTTGGGTCATTTCGCCCCATAGTTTTTGCAGGTCCGCTTGCACAGACTGATTCTCCGGATCCTTGCGCAGGGCCATCGCGAACCAGCGATATGCAGTCGGAAGGTCGTGGGGAGCGCACAATCCCGCTGAGTAAAGAGCTCCCATTTCAATCATTGCCTTTGGGTTGGCCTGTGCGGCGGCAGGTTTCAGGAGGCGCATGCCACGCTCGCAATCCTGGCTCACGCCGCGTCCATAAATATAGTTTTGAGCTTCGCTCACGGAATCGACGGACCTGGTTGGCGTGATACCGGCATGGGGCTTGGGTGCGGGCGCGACCGCCGCTCGTTTAGGTTTCGGGCTTGGGGCAGGCGGAATATCGGGCGCGGCTGCCGTTGGCTCTTCCGCTGGTTCTTTATCGGCAGGCTCGGTTGCGGCTGGGGAGTCTGGCGAGGAATTCGACGCGTCGCCCGAAGGGGCAACGTCTGCCTGGGCGGGCGCCGCGCTTGCCGGCGGATTTGCGGCGTCGGGAGTTGCCGCGGCGGCAGGCGGGTTATTCGGAGAAGAAGAATCGGCTGCGGGCTCCGCCGCAGCTTGCGCGGCGGGCTGTGCTGGCGCGGGGATTGGTACTGTTGTCGTATCACTCGAGGGCGGAGTTGTGGACGTCGGTGCGGAATCCTGGGCGACTGCGGCAGGGGTTTTGAAGGGGCGTGGGCGCAGCACCTTAAAACGTACATATCCAAATCCCGCCGCCAATGCCAGCATCAACAGAATCAGAGCGAATTTTCCCGCGCCGCCGCGTTTGGGTGCTTCCTCATCGTCGAGCAAGTAGTCGAGATTGCTCGAATTGGAACTAGAGTGTGGATCTGCGCTCAAACTCCCGCGCTCGCGGGGAGCAGGATCGTTCAGCCCCAGAAACGACGGGCCGCTGATGAAGGGCGAATCTTCCGACACCGGCGGTGAAGGTTGAGAGGGCGTGACAACTTGCGGCCTCGCAGAAGCGGCCGCTGCGGCCGAGAGCGGCGTGGAGGATTGCATGGCTGGAGCTTGAGCCGGTGAAGAGGCAACTGCGACCGGTGCAGGCAACAACCTGGCTCCGCACATTCCGCAGAAGCGGTTATCTTCCGAATTGTCATTGCCACAGCGAGGACAGCGCACCCACCCTCCTTATGTTTTTATATAGCTTACGATATCTTGGAGATTCGATGCAGGACGGAGGCGGCGGGGTACCTAAAAAATGACCTTCGACGGGCCCGAAAGAGGGCGGGAATGATCCTGTAAAACCCACAATGAAGCGTAAAGCAGGCAACCAAGAAGAGACCTTCCATCTTACCGTGCAAGGGCGCAGGCTTGAGGTGCAACGCATTCCGAATCGCTGTGAACAAATTGGTTGGTGGCGGGGTCTGAGAACTCTAAGGGCGGGCATTTTTTAGTGAACTAGGAGGTTTGCGATGACGCGTTCTGTTGCGGGACGGCTCCTCTTGCTGGTTACCTTCACATCTCTGGCAGCCTCTCAGATTGCAGTTCCGCAGCGTGTTCGCGTCGACGAAAGCGTGATGCGTGCTTTGCGCATCAAGAAATTTGATCCCACTTACCCGCCGTCGGCGCGGAGTGCGCGCATACAAGGTGCAGTCGCGCTCCAAATCCAGATCAACAAATCAGGAGGTGTCCAGGACATCGCGCTGCTGAGTGGACATCCCATGCTGGCACCAGCGGCGGTGGAAGCGGTGAAGCAGTGGCAGTACAAATCCTACGTCCTCAACGGCGAACTGGTAGAGGTGGAAACCACTGTAACGCTGAACTTCAAACTTCCAAAGGAGTCGGCTGCAGAGGGCGTGGTGCGGGATGCGCCCGGGAGCCCGCGCCCAGGCCCAATTGTCGGCGTAATTTCGTTGTCTCCGCTTCTTCCGTCGAGTGGGAGCGTGCCACACCCCATCGGGATCTCCACGCCTCTCGCGCAAACGCTTTTAGTCACCAAGGTGAATCCGGAGTATCCGCCCGAGGCGAAGAGCCAGCACATCGAGGGAGAAGTCGTCCTGCAGATCGTCATCGACGAAGATGGAGACGTATACGATGCTGTCCTGATCAGCGGACACCCCATGCTTGCACCAGCGGTTGTCGATGCCGTCAAGCAGTGGAAATATAAGCCATACCTGTTGGGCGGTCGCCCGGTCGATGCGCAGACTATTGTTCGCGTGAACTTCAGCCTTTCGGAAAATCCTCTGGCGGAGGGAGTCGTCGGCGACGCCCCCGGAGGGATTCCGCCCGGCGGGCGGGGCGGGATCACTTCCAGCGCTCCGGTTGACGCAGATCGTCCCGGAGTTGTGCGCGTGTCACAGGGCGTGATGTCTGGCCTGCTGGTCAGCAAGGCGCCTCCGGAATATCCGGCTGATGCTAAACAGGCTCGCATTCAGGGCACGGTGGTGGTGAGGGTGGTCGTCGACAAGGAAGGCAGTGTCTCCAGCATTCAGCTCATCAGCGGACACCCGTTGCTCGCTCCGGCTGCCATCGAAGCGGTCAGAGAATGGAAGTACAAGCCTTACTTGTTGAACGGCGCGGCGGCAGTCCTGGTGCGACAGCCAATGAATCGCCCGTCGGCCACGCGCAGTCGTGCCTGAAAGAGTGGATTCACGTGGATCGAGGGCTGAACCGCGGCGAGGGGACGCTTGACTATGACATTCGAGCCTTTCGACTCACACCTGATGGTGCCCCGCGCCTGTTCGTGCGCGCGCGCTGGAAGCTGGCGAACGCGCCGGTGTTCCTGATGAGCGCGTGGTTCAAAGTGGGACCGTTTGAAGCAACAAACACGTCTAAGGCAGAATCGATGAAGGCATCTTTGAATGCAGCATCGTTCCAGCCGAATTCGGCGCAGGCCGAAGCCTCGCCGGTTCTGCTATCCGCGGATTCCAGTTGGTCGTCCGTGCTGCGTGAAGGCGCGGTTACTGGGGCTCTCGCCGATAGCCTCGACTTTCAAACCATCCTGAATGAATTTGACGCCGACCATGATGGCTGGGCCGAACTGTTAATCCATTCTGACCAGGGCGCCGCGAGCACAATCACGCTGTATCTTTACTCCGACATGGGCTTGGCCCCGCTGAAGACACTGCTCCACCGAGATGAGCAGTCTCCGGAATCGTGCGTCAATCCGTAGAACGAATTCCGGGAAACGCTATTTTGTCATGTCGTGACTCATCGGAGTGGGCGTGCCTACCGAGGTCAGACTATCTTTTACCGTTTTTGGCAGCTTATCTGAATTGGCCAGCAACAGACTGACCTGCCATATTTGGGCGGACGAGAGGAACTTTTCAAATCCCGGCATCCCGGTCATCCGAATCCCGCCAGTAACTTTCCAATACGTTTCTTCTGGAGGATCGTCCGATACGCCGGTGCCTTCCATCAGCTTGGGAGGTTTGGGAAACATTCCCTGGGCGATCGCAGTCTGTGGCTGTCCCGGCAGGCCGTGACAAACGGCGCAATTGTCTTTGTAAACCTGTGCGCCGGCCGTGAACGCGCCTTCCTCGGCCGGGATTGGAGAGGACTTCGGCATCTCTTTGCGCATGCGCGCATTCAGGGCCGTCTTCGCCAGCATCTTTTCAAACGGCATGGGCGTTGAGGACGTCGCTACCGGCGCAGTACCAGAAGAGAAATACACATAAACGCATACCGGAATTACGATCAATCCCACGAGCAGACCAATCAGAAACTTGCCCATGCATGTTCTCCTGTGAAATGTTGATGGTCATTGATACTAAACCCCAAACCGCCGAAACGCGCGGAGTTGACCGGATTTCCATGAGCGCTTGAGCCACGGGTCTAGCTGACCAGTTCGCGCGCCCTTTGCGGGAGTGGGGCTTCTGGTGGTATGCCCGGCAGACAAGTCTTTACAATGCTCTGACTTTCCGATGACATCGTCCGCAGACCCGCATCTGCGGCTTCAAATCAGCCATGGCGGCGGAAGAGGTAGCGAAGCCTGCCGCGACGAAACAAGATTCGTTAACAAAATCCGCTGCCGACCGAAACTGAGAACGGTTCTTCCTCCCGATGCTAAACTCAGCATCGCTATGCTGACTCATCTGGAATGCACTCGCTGCGGCGAACACTATCCCGCCGACCGCCCGCAATCCGTTTGCACCAAAGACGACGGTATCCTTTACGCCCGCTACGATCTCGCTACCATCAAGCGCGCGTTTTCGTCCGCGCGGCTCGCCGGACGCGCGCCGACCATGTGGCGCTATGACGCCGTTCTGCCTGATGCCAATCCTGTGTCGCTCGGCGAAGGCTTCACTCCCATGCTTTCGAGCCGCGAGTATTCCAACGTCTACATCAAGGACGAAGGCCTGAACCCAACGGGGTCGTTCAAGGCGCGCGGCTTGTCTGCCTGTGTGACCATGGCTCGCCACTTCGGTCTGAAGAAGCTCGCGATCCCGTCTGCCGGGAACGCGGCGGGAGCGCTGGCGGCCTATGCTGCCGCTGCGGGCCTCGAAGCTCACATCTTCATGCCCAAAGATGTTCCGATGGCTAACCGCATTGAGTGCGACTACTACGGAGCGCACGTTACGCTCGTCGACGGACTCATCAGCGACTGCGCGCGCAAAGTCGCCGACCTGAAGAAAGAAAGCTTCTGGGAAAAAGACGGATGGTTCGACGTCAGCACCACAAAAGAGCCCTATCGCGTCGAAGGCAAGAAGACCATGGGCTACGAAGTCGCCGAGCAGTTGGGCTGGCGAATTCCGCAAGGGATCATTTATCCCACGGGCGGCGGAGTCGGTCTGCTCGGGATGTGGAAGGCGTTTGAAGAAATGGAGGCGTTGGGGTGGATTGGGTCCGAGCGTCCGAAAATGATTACCGTGCAATCCTCCGGGTGCGCGCCCATCGTGAAAGCATGGGATGAACACCGGCCGACCGCCGAGATGTGGCCTGATGCTACGACCTTGGCTTCCGGTCTGCGCGTTCCGAAACCGTATGGGGACTATTTGATCCTCGACATATTGATGAAAAGTAATGGCACGGCGATCAGTGCCACTGACGAGGAGATTCTCGACGCGACGCGCCACTGGGCCAAAGTCGAAGGTATTTTCGCCGCGCCTGAAGGAGCGGCCTCGCTGGTTGCTTACCGCAAACTGCGCGCCAAGGGATTCTTTAAACCTGAAGACATAGTAGTCCTGTTCAATACTGGAAGCGGCCTGAAATATCTGGATGTGCTGGATGCTCGTGTGGGCGCGGGCGACTCGCGCGCGCAATCGGCGAAGCCGGCTGCCCGCCAGATCGGCGGCATCATCGGGCCGTACTAAGAAAGAACAGCCGGTTCCTCACCGTGGGCGCTGGCGGGGCTGGGGAGTGCAGAGGATGTAGCGAATCCCCATCCTAGCCGCAAAGAGCGCGGCTAGGATGGGCACCCGGCGGCTAGATTTCGCTCGCGGGTTCCCAGAGATTCAGTTCTCGCGCACACAGTTTCAGCGCTGCGGTAGACTCTCTAATTTAAGATTGAGCTTTAACTCCTGAGGGGCGTGGGTGACCGATCGACTCTACTACCGTGATTCATTCCTCTACGATTTCGATGCTGAGGTCCGCGACGTCCTCGACAGCCCGCGTCCGGCGCTCGTTCTCGACCGCACCGCGTTCTATCCAACCAGTGGCGGCCAAATTTTCGACACCGGCTGGATCAGTCCCGATGCGAACTCCAAACTTCGCGTTACCGAAGTCGCCGAGGGCGTAGACGGCGAGGTGATTCACTATCTCGAAGCTCCGCCGAAAGATTTGAGGCCGGGAACTCGCGTTCGCGGCCAGATCGACCTCAGGCGCCGCCGGGATCACATGCAGCAGCACTCCGGACAGCACGTGCTCTCGGCTGCTTTCGTGCGCCTGTACAAGATGGCGACCGTTTCCTTCCACATGGCCGACGACTACTGCTCCATCGATCTGGAGACGGCTTCGCTAACGAAAGAGCAAATCGAATCCGCCGAGCGGCTCGCGAACGAAATTATTCTGGAGAATCGTGCCGTCGACATTCGCTTCGTGAGCCGCGAGGAAGCAGGGAAGCTTGGCTTGCGCAAACTGCCGCCCACCGAGCGCGACGAACTCCGGCTGATCGACATCCGCGAATTCGACCTGACGGCCTGCGGCGGCACGCATGTTTTACAAACCGGACAGATTGCCAGCATCCTGCTGCGCAAAATGGAAAAAGTTCGCCAGGGATGGCGGGTGGAATTCGTCGCGGGACAGCGAGCCGTGGCCACCGCCCGCCGCGATTTCAACACGCTGAGCGGAACCGCTGCGCTCTTCTCTGCGAACCTCTACGATGTGCCGCAGCAGGCGCGCAAGTCGCTCGACGAGATCAAGTCGCTGCGCAAGCAACACGAGCAGTCGCAAGAAGAACTGGCCGCCGCCTACGCCGCTGTTCTGCTCGCCGATGCTCGTGAAATCAATGGCCGACGGCTCGTGGTCCGCACCCTCAGCGACCGCGATCTGAACTTTCTCAAGCTGCTGGCGCAGAAAGTGACTCGGCTTTCTCCCGGCGTAGTCGCTCTTCTGGCCACGACATCGCCGCAACCTTCGCTGGTCTTCGCGCAATCCGCAGGCCAGCCCTTCGACATGGGAGCGCTGATGAAAGAGACCATCACGAAACTCGGAGGTCGCGGCGGCGGCAGCAAGGATATGGCGCAAGGCGGCATCCCGAATACCGAAGGAATCGATGCCACGCTTAAGGCCGTAGCCGCGACGCTCGGCGCCTGAGTGCGCGAGGAGTGGACAAGGCACGCAGTCTGAATTTCGAACGGAAAACAGTCACGGCGCGGTTGCGGGGGGATTCAAATTGCGGAAGCCCACGTTTCGAAAAGCCGAAACGTGGACACCGGGACTGGATCGAATTACGCCTGCTGCGGCCTTCGAGATCGCTCCCACCAGACCTTGGGATCGTCGGGACGGTTGAGCATATTCGACAATTCTTGTTTGATTTCGCGCAGGCGGTTGGTGCGCAGCTCGAGAGCGGTCTGATCGAGCGCATTGTGGCCGCCCTTTTCCGCGAAACGGGCGTTCAGGTTGCGCAAATCGGCAATTTCCTGGCGAAGGCTGGAGAGGTGTTCCGTAATGTAGGGCATCTCCTTCATCATACGCCCTATTTCCTCTGCCGCTTTTGAATTCCGCTCCAGGACTGAAGATTGGGCCATAAGCTGAAACATGACCAAGTCTGATGTACACTTTAGCGCTCCCGATGAGTGCTCAGGTGATTCACGATGAGCCGTAGGGCGTGCGTCGTCGGTGCCGGTCCGAATGGCTTGGCAGCCGCCATCGTTTTGGCCCAGGCTGGAATGCAGGTGGACGTGCTGGAGGCGGAGTCTACGGCTGGCGGGGCGGCGCGCACGCTGGAGCTAACTTTGCCAGGCTTTCGGCATGACTTCGGATCTGCAATTTATCCGCTGGGTGCCAGTTCGCCATTTTTTTTATCGCTGCCCCTGAGCAATCACGGCGTGGAGTGGATTCACTCGCCTGCCGCTTTGGCGCATCCTCTCGACGACGGCACGGCCGTGATGTTGGAGCGTGACCTTGCGGAAACAAAAATTTCGCTCGGGATCGACGGAGGCGCGTGGGACAAGCTCATGCGTCCGTTCGTCGAGCGCTGGACGGAATTTGCTCCTGAGGTACTTTGTCCCGTTTCCTTCGCGCCTCGACATCCATGGCTGATGGCGCGGTTTGGAATGGTCGGACTGCGGTCGGCGCAAGCGGTTGCTAGCCGGTTTCGTGACCAGCGGACCCGGGCGCTGTTCGCGGGCTTGGCCGCCCACTCTTTCCTCAGCCTGGACGAACCGTTGAGCGCCGCTTTCGCGATCCTGATGGCGGTGCCGGCACATGCCGTTGGTTGGCCGATTCCTCGCGGCGGCGCGCAGTCCATTACGAATGCACTGTGTTCGTTGCTCTCGTCCGTGGGCGGCAACGTAAGAACTTCAGCGCCGGTCGAGAGTTTGGCGGCGTTGGAGAACTATGACTTGTTTCTCTGCGACCTGACTCCGCGGCAGGTGGTCAAGGTTGGCGGGCAAAGATTATCGGAGAGCTATAAGCGGCGGCTGGGGAGGTATCGCTACGGAGCAGCCGCTTTCAAAGTCGATTACGCGCTGAGCGCACCGATTCCCTGGAAAGCTCGCGAGTGCTTGCGAGCGGCGAGCGTTCATCTGGGCGGGAGTTTTGAGGAGATTGCTGCCTCGGAAAAAGCGGTGCGAAATGGACAGCATACCGATCACCCGTTTTTGCTGCTGGCGCAGCCTAGCCTGTTCGACAGCTCACGGGCTCCGGCAGGGAAGCACACTGCTTGGGCTTATTGTCATGTGCCCAACGGGTCAAAAGTAGACATGCTCGAGAAACTGGAGGGGCAGATTGAGCGCTTCGCTCCCGGCTTCCGCGAATGCGTTTTGGCGCGGCGGATCTTTTCTCCTGCGGACTTGGAGAGTATGGACGCTAACCTCGTCGGAGGCGATATTGGAGGTGGCGTCATGGACATTCGTCAGTTTCTGTTTCGACCGACTTCGCGACATTACGCTACCTCGGCGCGAGATATCTACATTTGCTCCTCGTCCACTCCGCCTGGGGGAGGAGTGCACGGCATGTGCGGATATCACGCGGCGAAGATGGCGTTGTCGAGATTGGAGAAGTGGAAGGCGTGAGGTGCGGAGGACTTATGTAGGGACAGCCGAGGCGGCTGTCCCTACGTGGGCTTATTCGCGCGGGCTGGCTGTTGGCCACTCGACGTCGTGAATGGTTCCATCGGACTCGCGCTCTAGCGTGGGGGCGTAGAGTCCCGGGAATTGACGGCGCCACCATAAACCTCGGGTGCGTTTTTCGGCCATGGTCGTGAACCAGTATTGCCAGATTACAGCGCGCACTTCACGTGGAGGGCCGTGCGGGAAGGGATTGGTCGCGAAGAGATTGAGCACGTCGCCGTCATTGGAAAGCAGGCGCACTTCGGTTCGCGGCACGATTGGATAATCTTGCCATGAGCCTAAGGAAGCGAACCAGAGATTCCAATCGAATCGCGGCTGGTAGGGCGCGTAAATGCCCGGTGGCTTGCTCAGGTCCTGCGGTTTATAGCGGAACGGATATGCAACCCAGGTTTTGCCGTCCTCGGAACCTTGAAATTCGATCTCGTATCGGCCGCGGGTCATGATGCCAAAAAGGCCGTATCGATTGGCGATGCGGAAAGGCTCGAGGGCCACGACCGGCGCGGTGGGCAGAGGCAGCGGGGAAAACATCCAGATCAATTGCGCCGTGGTGGCATAAAAAATCCAGCCGAGTGAGGGGCCAATTAGACACAGCTTCACAACCTTGAACCGGTGACGAAAACCTCCCGACGTTTGCATTGGGATCGGCGTGGTTGTCACACCGAAAGATTTCCTCCATCGCTCGGGAAAAAAGCACAGCAGAAAGCGATCATCTAACAGCAGGATCCCCAACGTCAGGACAAGATAATTCAGAAAAGTGTAGTTGGCGGTGAGAATCACGCCCAGTTCCCAGGGAGTGACAATCAGGAAGCACAGGATACGCCAGCGGCGCGGCAGAAATAGCATCCAGACCAAACCCAATTCAAGCGCGAGCGTGGCGAAGGCAGTGGAAGCATGGAACCAGTGCGGCAGATGCTGCAGGTACCAGCCGATCCAAGTGGGCAGGGGACCGTTCTGGTAGTACTCGTCCATGGCGGTGAAGTGGCGCCACTCCGGGTCTCCGCCGGCAATTTTTGCGATACCGGACTCGAAGTAGATGCGAAACCATTCCCACTGCAGTAGAAACAGACTGGCGCGCGAGGGCGGCGACGCCGGCCCAAAGCTAGGGCGGATTCCGGGCGGAGCAAAGAAAAGCGCGATGAAACCCGCTTCGAGCAGCATCCCATCCGATTGATAACCGGAAAACTCTTGCGCGGCGCTCACGAACGACAGGAAGCACACGAAACAGATGACCAGCATTCCGCGTGGCCACGCATTCAGAGTCAACAGCAGCGAAGCGAACATGCCGACCCAGCACAGGGCGGTCAACATGTGGGGGCCGCTCGAAAGCCAAAGCACGGTGGGCGCGTACCACAGGCCGCGGCTGTAGCCAAGTGAATGTGTTACGGCTTGCAGGTATTCGTTTGCGGGAAGAATTCCTTGCGATCCGATGAGCCCGCGGATCTGAAAAACGAGGGAGAAGAAGGCGGACAAATAAATACAGCCCAGCGCACGCAAGAACAGCCAGCGTGGAATCAGGCGGTCGACTGCGCCCTGCTCCGAGTCGAGTAACCATCGGGTGGCGGACGGAAGCCAGTCCATGGCGTCAGCAATTATAGCGATAGGAGAGAGAGGGCCGGTGTTCGCAGGCAAGTTCCGCAGACCTGCGGCGGCCGACCGCGCTTCGACTCGTTCGCTGGTAGAAAACTACGCAGCGATACGCCGACCGATCTTCCGCGCCTTCTGGGCGAGACTCGGTTTACCAAGCGGGGCCGCAGTTGCAATGAAGAAGCGAGTCTTCGTTTCGCGGAGCGAGGGGGCGCGGCATTCGTGCTGCTACGGTGCCGATCGTGCCGATCCCTGCGCCTTTACACCCGCTCCGCCCGCGTGTTAACCTCAATAACGTCACAAAGATAAATTGAAACCAGAAGACAGGAGTGCACCAGGCAAGTGTTAGCCAGAGAGCACAAGAAATCCCTCATCGACCAGTACGGCACGCATCCGAGCGATACCGGCAGCCCTGAAGTCCAGATCGCGTTGCTTAGCGAACGCATTGGCCAATTGACGGAGCACTTCAAGACGCACCAGAAAGACCACGGCTCGCGCCGCGGCCTTCTCATGCTGGTCAGCAAGCGGCGTAGCTTGCTCGACTACCTGAAGAAATACGATTCCGAGCGCTACAAGACGGTCATTACGAAACTCGGCATCCGCAAGTAATCGCTTGGCCCGGAACATCCCCACCCGAACGTCGTAAAATGCGCGACGTTAGAATGGGGCACCCACGAAAGGAATCGCGCCTCCGGGCTATTTCTGGAAATCCGTCTCTGGAGAGACGGTCCAGCATCGAGGAAATTTCCACACGTGCGTTTTTTAAGCGCTGATCCCACGTCTCTACCCGGCACCCGTCCGGTGCCCCGGCCTTTCCGCGTTTTGCGACAAGCTGGGTGGCCCAGCCTTCCCGCGCTTTTTGCGGGAGGGTGGGCGAAGCCATCTCTCAAAGGAATGAATTATGAAACCAGAAGCAACTAGCGTTACAGTCAATCTCGCCGGCGGCAAACAAATCTCATTTGAAACCGGAAAGCTCGCTAAGCAGGCCCACGGCGCCGCCGTGGTGCGCTTGGGCGAAAACGTTGTCCTCGCCACCGCCACCGCCAACCCCGATCCACGCGAGGGCATTGATTTCTTCCCCCTCACCGTCGATTACCGCGAATACACCTACGCCGGCGGACGTTTCCCCGGCGGCTTCATCAAGCGCGAAGGCCGCATGAGTGAGCGCGAAGTTCTCACCAGCCGCCAGATCGACCGTCCCGTCCGACCCATGTTTGCCGAGGGATTCAAGTGCGAGACCCAGGTCATCGCCTTCGTCCTCTCCGCCGACACCGATAACGATCCCGACGTACTCGGCATCAACGGCGCCTCTTGCGCGTTGACGCTTTCCGACATTCCGTTCCTCGGTCCCATCGGTGCGGTGCGCGTCGGTCTGGTGAACGGCCAGTTCATCGTGAATCCCACGTACGACGAGATGCGCGAGAGCTTGGTCAACATTATGGTGGTTGGAACCTCCGACGGCATCGTGATGATCGAGTCGGGCGCCAAAGAAGTGAAAGAAGATACCGTCCTCGACGCCATCGAATTCGGCCATACGGAAATCAAGAAGATCTGCGCCGCCATCAACGATCTGCGCGCCAAGGCCGGCAAGCCCAAGCGCAGGGTCGAGCCTCCACAATTTGATGATGCGTACTACAACGACTTGAAGAAGCGCATCGGCGTCGACCTGGCCGACGCCCTCGACACCAAGAAGCATCCCAAGGCAGAAAGCCACACGCTGGTTAAAGACATCAAGAAGAAATTAGCGGCCGCACTGCCGGAAGATGATGACGAAGCCAAGAATAAGCTCGCCCACTACTACGAAGCTCTACGCGAGCGTATCTTCCGCGAACAGGTCATTAACCAGAAGCGCCGTCCCGATGCCCGCGCGTTCGATGAAGTCCGAGAAATTTGGATCGAAGCCGGCGTCCTGCCCCGCACTCACGGCAGCGCCATTTTCACGCGCGGCGAAACTCAGGCGCTCGTCACGACGACCTTGGGCACCAGCGACGACATGCAGCGCCTGGAAGGCTTTGAAGGCGAGGCCAAAAAACGCTTCATGCTGCACTATAACTTTCCGCCGTTTTCGGTTGGAGAAGTTGCCTTTATGCGTGGGGCCGGTCGACGCGAGATTGGACACGGAGCGCTGGCGGAGCGGGCGGTTTCGGCCGTGCTGCCTAGCGAAGAGAAGTGGCCGTATGCCATGCGCGTGGTTTCCGACATTTTGGAATCCAACGGGTCTTCTTCTATGGCTACCGTCTGCGGGGCGTCGATTGCGCTGATGGATGCGGGCGTTCCGTTGAAGGCTCCGGTGGCGGGCGTTGCGATGGGGTTGGTGAAGGAAGGCGAGCAGTACGCGATTCTCACCGACATTGCGGGCGCGGAAGATCACTACGGCGACATGGATTTCAAAGTTGCCGGCACGCGAGATGGCATAACCGCGCTGCAGATGGATATTAAAGTGGCCGGCATCACTTCGCAGATCATGCGCGAGGCGCTGGCACAGGCGCAGCGTGGACGGTTGCACATTCTGGACAAGATGGAGGAAGTCATCACGTCGGGACGCGAAAAGATTTCCGATTACGCGCCGCGTTTCTATACCGTGCAGATTCCGGTCGACAAGATTCGCGATCTGATTGGGCCGGGCGGCAAGATGATTCGCAGCATCGTGGAGCAGACCGGGGTGAAGATCGACGTGGAAGACTCCGGGCTGGTCAAGGTCGCGTCGAGCGATCAGGCGTCGGCGGCGAAGGCGCTGCAGATTATCGGCGACATTACGGCGACGGCCGAGGTCGGGAAAACTTACCTGGGCAAAGTTACGCGGCTGGCGGATTTCGGCGCGTTCGTGGAAATTTTGCCGGGAACCGACGGGCTGCTGCACATCAGCGAGGTGGCGGAGCATCGCATTGCGGATGTGCGCGACGAGTTGAAAGAGGGCGACCAGGTGCTGGTGAAAGTGCTGGCGGTGGAAGGCAACCGCATCCGTTTGTCGCGCAAGGCGATTCTGAAAGAGCAGCGCGCGAAGATGGGGGGCGGGGAAGCGCCTCCTGCTGCTGCTTCTTCTGGTATAGCTCCGGCGGCAGAGGGCGAACCGGCTTTGACGGGGTCGCTGGTGATTGAAGGCGGCGGAGATTTTCCCGATGAGCCCGATGCCGAGCCGAACTTCAACCGCGAAGGCGCTCCACACGTGAGTGCCGGCGGCGGAGATCGCCCACGCGGTGGTGACCGCGGGGGAGATCGTGGTGGCCGCGGTGGACGTCCTGGTGGCGGAGGCGGCGGTCGTGGTCGCGGCCGCGGCGGACGTCCCGGTGGGGGCGGCGGAGGTCGGGACCGGCGTCCGGGCGGCGCTGGCGGCGGAGGTCGACACTAAATTCTTCGCCACGGATCTGCGCGGATTCACACGGATAAACCAACAAGGACCGCACAAAAAGTTGCGGCCCTTGTCATTTGTGCAGAAGGTCGTGGGAAAAGAGCTGCGGCCTCGCGGCTCTTTTTGTTCGGAATAGTTTTCGTTCGGGCAAGCAAGAAATGCTCGCGATCCTTCGATCGGAGCGACGGCGGGGCGATGTTTTGGCTACAGCGTCCCATGTATTCAACAAAAAACAAATCCTGACATGCGCACCGGTCCGTCCTCGTAACTCCAGTTAAAACGTGCAAATCCAATGGGAGCGCGAAACGGGGTTCAGTCAGATGCGTTCTTACGGCACGTGATTTGCTAATCATTCCGGGAGAGCCGCATGGCTCCTGGAGGATTTGTGAAAAATCGGATTCTGTCTCTCTCTTCTGTCGCCACCCTGGCCGTCGTCTTCGGCATGATCTCCTGGGGCAGCGCGTTTGCTCAAACCACTCCGTCTACACCGACGGACCAACCGACGCCGCAGACTCAGCCGACGCCGACGCCCGACACTCCGCCCACGCAGCAGACCCCGCAGACTCAGCCGACGCCGACGCCGGATACTCCGCCGGCGACGCAACAGCCGCCCTCTTCGCAAACCCCGGATCAGGCGCAGACGCCGAGCTCGAAGGACAACACTCCGGCTAACAGCACGCCATCCGCAGCCGCGCCCAGCGCGGGTACGTCAGCCGCGTCTGACAGCCAGAGCTTCTCGGGAACGGTCGAGAAGTCCGGCGACAAGTACGTGCTAAAGGATGACTCCGGCAAGACCTACGACATCGACCATCAGTCCGACGTCAGCAAGTTCGAAGGCAAGCGCGTACGGGTCCAAGGCAAGCTGGACGACAGCGGCACCAAGATCCTGGTGAAGTAGTCGCTGAGGCCGGTTGAATTCGAACGATAATGCACCGAGGACACGGGGCGAACCGCCCTGTGATCCTCGGTGACTTTTTGCTCGATTTTCTACTTTACCTTTTCTGCAATTGTGATGACCCAGCCTTCTGGATCTTCAAAGGCGAATTCCCGCATCCCGTAGAATTGTTGTTTCAGCGGCATGGTGATCTTTGCACCGCTTTTCTGGACGGCGGCCAGGACTTCTGCGATCCCTTCCACTTCCATGAACAGCGTGAGGCTACCGCCGATGGGCCTGGCTCCGAGCGCGGGATAGTCTTCGGCGACAGCTTTCTGGTCGTTGAAGAAAATCTCCACACTACCCGCCGCGACCGAGCCGAACACATACGGCGGGTGTTCGGGGACTGTAATGGCAGGCTGAAAGCCAAGCACAGAGCTGTAGAAATCCATGCTGGCGGCGACGTCGCGGACGACAAGATTGGGCGTGAGCTTTTGGAATCTCATAATCTCTCCATTTTGGATGGGGTGGGCGCCGCCTGATGCAGCTGGAGGCGCGACGCACACCGGGGTTGTGTGTTCGCAAAGCCTCCATCCACGCTCCTTGCGAGTGGAGCGTAGGTAGGGCCGCCTCATTGTCTGTGGCGCTGCCGGGAAAGATGGGCAGGCGCGCGGGGCCCGCGAGGTACGATGAAAAGCATAGCATGAGAGTCAAGATCGGATTCGACTCCGCGGAGTGCAGAAATGAAGGATAGGAATGCCGCGTACTGGATCGAGAAGCTGCAGCTCGACCCGCATCCAGAAGGTGGGTATTTCCGCCAGACCTATCGCTCGGAGATGGTGATTGCGCGAGAGGCATTGCCGGCGGAGTTTTCGGGATCACGAGCGGTTTCGACGGCAATCTATTTTTTGCTGGATGGCAAGAACTTCTCTGCGTTTCATCGGTTGCGATCGGATGAGGTTTGGCACTTCTACGCGGGCGAACCGCTGGTCGTACATGTGATTGATCCGGAGGGGAAGTATTTCCAAGTTCTTCTGGGTCGCGATCTGGAAGCGGGACAGATTTTGCAGGCGGTGGTCCGGGCGGGGAGCTGGTTCGCATCGCACGTGGCGGATTGGAATTCGTTTGTGGTGGTGGGATGCACGGTGGCGCCGGGATTTGATTTTGAGGACTTCGAGATGGGAAGGCGAGCAGAGTTGGGAGCACAATATCCGCAGCATCGGGAACTGATTCAGCGCTTAACGCGTCAGTGAATGCTATTTCACCGCGGCGGCTTTCTTGGGAAACATTTCGCCGATGCGGCGGATTTGCGCACCGACTCCCTTCAGCTTCTCTTCGATGTGTTCGTAGCCGCGGTCGATGTGGTAAACGCGGTCGATGATGGTTTCGCCGTCGGCGACCAGGGCGGCGAGCACCAGGGAGGCGGAGGCGCGCAGGTCACTGGCCAGCACAGCCGCGGCGCTGAGCGCAGTTTTGCCGCGGACCACCGCGCGCCGACCTTCAATCTTGATATTGGCGCCCATGCGCACCAGTTCCTGGGCGTGCATGAAGCGGTTCTCAAAAATATTCTCGGTGATGATCGACGTGCCTTCGGCCTGCGTGACCAGCGCCATGAATTGCGCCTGGCAGTCGGTGGGGAATCCCGGGTGCTCCTCCGTTGACATGTCAGCGGCGGTGAAAGGATTGTCGCCCATGACGCGGACGGAGTCGGCAGTGCACCTAGTTTTGACGCCGACTTCGTGGAGTTTGCTGAGCAGCGCATCCAGATGCGAGGGATCGCAGCCGGCAATGTTGAGATCGCCTCCAGTCATGGCACCGGCGATAATGAAGGTGCCGGCTTCGATGCGGTCGGGAATGATGCGGTGTTTGGCGCCTTTCAACTTGCTCACGCCTTTGACGCGGATAGTGGGCGTGCCGGCGCCTTCGATCTTCGCTCCCATCTTGTTCAAAAGATCGGCGAGGTCGGCGACTTCGGGTTCGCGAGCGCAGTTTTGCAGGATGGTCTCCCCATCGGCGAGGGTCGCGGCCATGAGCAGATCTTCGGTACCGGTGACGGTGATCTTGTCGAAAACAAATTCCGCGCCTTTGAGCCGGTCGGCGCTGGCTTCCACGTAGCCGTGTTCCTGCTTGATCTTTGCGCCCAGGCGCTCGAGCCCCTTGATATGGAGATCGATGGGTCTTTGGCCGATGGCGCAGCCGCCGGGCAGGGAGACGCGCGCATGGCCGCAACGGGCTACGAGTGGGCCCAGGACCAGCGTGGAGGCGCGCATGGTTTTGACCAGTTCATAGGAGGCTTCGGGAGCGGCAAGCGTGGCGCAGTGGATGGTGGTGCGATGCTGGGCGCGTCCGTAGCCGAGTTCAACTTCGGCGCCCATGGCGGCCAGCAGGTTCCGCGTGGTCTGGATGTCGCGAACCTGGGGAACATTTTCGAGGATGACGGGTTGATCCGTGAGCAGGGCGGCGGCCATGCAGGGGAGCGCGGCATTTTTCGCACCGCTCACGCGGATCGTGCCGAGCAGCGGCTCTCCGCCGCGAAGAATGAACTTGTCCATGAGTCAGAAGTCCTGGATGAAACTACATTTTAGCGAGGAATCGTGGCAGGAGTGGTTAATCGAAAGAGCACGCCCTAATGGGCTTTTACCGTGCCGCTGTGCCGCTGGCTGTTTGCAGCAAATGAAAATATCGCCGCGCTTTTTTCACATCGCGCGCAATCTGTTCGCGCAAGGCGTCGACGGTGGGAAACTTGATTTCATCGCGCAGGCGCTGCAAAAAACAGATCTCCACCTCCGTATCAGGAGTTAGATCAATGGGGTGGAAGTTGAGCAGATGGGTTTCGATGGCAAATAATTCCGCCCCGAAGGTGGGACGGTTGCCCACATTGGTGACGGAATCGAAGCGCTCTGTGCCAACGCGTGTCCAGGTAATATAGACGCCGTCTTTGGGCGCAAGTTCTTCATAGCGTGCCAGGTTGATGGTGGGCACGGTGTACTTCGACCCGTAGCCGCGCCCGCGTCCCGGTGTGCCGAGAATGCAGAAGGGACGCGCCAGCAGATGCCGCGCGCGGCTGACGCGGCCCGAAGAGAGCAACTTGCGAATCTGGCTGCTGGAAACGGTTTCGCCGCGCAAGGTCATCTCGGGATAAACCTTGACCTCGAAGCCCATCTCGCGCCCGAGCTCGGCGAGCAGGTTCATGTCGCCGGCCGCCTTATGGCCGAAACGGAAGTTAAACCCCTCGTGCATTTCGCGCGCGTGCAGCTTTTTCTTGAGAATGCGCTCGGCAAACTGACGTGGGGTCATCAGCGAGAGATCGCGTCCAAAGGGAAGGAGGAGCACGGCGTCGATCCCTGTGGCTTCGAGCAAGCGCAGTTTTTCGGGAGTGGGCGTGAGCAGCTTCAATGCTGCCTCGGGTCGCAGAATCCGCGTCGGGTGCGGCTCAAACGTTACTGCGACGGCCTTGGCCCGGCTGGCCCGCGCCCGCGAGACAATCTCCCGCAACACGTGCGCATGCGCGCGGTGCACTCCGTCGAAGTTGCCCACGGTGACCAGGGTTGCGCCGAAAGTAGCGGGAACATCGTCGAGTTTGTGGAAAACCTGCATGGATCGTCGTTTGCGAGGTTGGCCCGGATCCGATCAATTGTTGATTGTTGATTGTTGATTGCTGATTGAAAACCAGACTAATGTCGCCACGTGCAATCGAATTGTTTTTCAATCAACAATCAGCAATCAACAATTTCCAATCCGGTATCAGATCTCGAAATCCAGCTTCATCCCGTCATGCGACAAACGCACGTGACGCGGCAACGTGGCGTTTGTGGCCTCATGCGCCAGATCGTGGCAAATGTGCGTGAAGAAGGCGCGCTTCGGCTTCAGCCGATCCACGATAGCCAGCGAATTCTTCACCGTCGAGTGGGTGGGGTGAGGCTTGTGGCGCAGCGCATCCAGAAACAGAATGTCCAGTCCTTCCAGTTGATGCAGCGACGATTCCGGAATCTCGCTGTGGTCGGTGAGATAGGCGGCCGATCCAAAGCGGTAGCCGTAAATCTGGGTTTCCCCATGAATCAGAATCACCGGCTCGAAGCGCACTCCCAGGACATCCACTGGGCCATCGATGGGGCGCAGTTCAAGTAGAGGGAGTCCGCCGAATTTATAGTCGGCATCAAAAATGTAGCTGAACATTCTGCGCAGAAATGCCGCCGCGTCGGGCCGCGCGTACAGCGGCAACTTATCAGGCTTGTGCCGGTAGCTGAGTGGACGCAGATCGTCGATGCCCAGAATGTGGTCGGCGTGCGTGTGGGTGTAGAGCACGGCATCCACGCGCGTAATCTTCTCGCGGACGGCCTGGGTGTAAAAGTCTGGAGTGGTATCGATGAGCACGACCTTGCCGTCGTACTCGAGCATGATCGAAGGCCGGGTCCGCCGGTCGTGCGGATCGCTGGAGCGGCAGACGGCGCAGTCGCATCCCAGCGTGGGCACGCCCATGGACGTGCCGCTGCCCAGCACGGTCAAGGTCGCTTTCATCTTCCGCTTGTTCCAGTGGCGGGTCCTGGCTGCGGGGGCCGTGCCAGCGCGTTGGTCACCTCGACATAGGCCATGCGCAGCTCATAAAGACTGTTTTGCAGGAAATTTTCTTCCACTGGCGTGAGATTGGTCTTCGTCTTTTGCGCGAGCAGGCTCAGCGTGTCAATGGTCTGGCGCGCGCCGATGATGTCGACTTGCGGTTGCTCGCCCTTTTGCCGCATCAATCCCAACTGCATCATGGAGGTCATGTAGAGCGAGGCTAAAAAACGCTCAAAGGTAATCTCGAAATCCTTGGCGGAATGCCCGCTGAGTTCGACCTGCGTATCCAGATCCTTGGCGGATTGTCGATAGGCCGCCGCCTGAGCCTCTTGCTCGGCGCTGGTGGGCGGCATGGGCATTTCACGATCCGGGGTCGCGCCGGTATCTACTCCGCCGGCGTCTACTGCCACAGGCGCTGGAGTCTTTGCTGCGGACGGAGTATCTGTCGCCGCAATCGAGGTCACCGGTTTTGGCGCCTCGAGTTCCTCGGGTATATCGGCGCGCAACTCGCCTTCAGAAGTGAACAGTCGCCGGTCGGTTACTTTGAAGCCAGATTGTTCGTGTCTCTTCTCAGCCATAAATTCCTTTCCTAATAAGACCGCCTGATTTCTCTGCGCTCACTTCGCGACCTCTGCGGTTAGAGATTCTTCGCATCAAGAGTCCAACGGTTCCGAGAGCTCTGTTCCTACCGGCGATCTTGCGTGCAGACCGGTAACGCTTTCCGATGCTCCCACGCGAGATCCCCTTCGACTTCGCTCAGGGGCAGGCTCTCGCCCAGCTGAACTGCGCCGGGCTCGGGATGACGCCAGCGAAAAGGGAGGCCCAAAAGCTAAAGACGGCACAACTCCCTCCCATCACGCGGGATGCTGTTCCAAAGAATTCTCTTCCTGCAACAGCACGCGATTGGTGACCGGTAACTGCACCACCGTCGCTTTCGCCGCGCCAATCGTGACCTCGCGCCCAGGCACACCTACTTCGCGTCGGATGTATCCCAGCGCTACAGTCTGGTCCCCGCTTGCCGCGGGCAAGGAAGCGGCGCTCGTTACCTCTCCGACTTCCTTCTCGCCAGCAACAATCTTGGTTCCGGCGACGAACTGTGCCATGCCCTGTGCCACAAACCCCGCGAACCTGCGGTGAACCGCTCCGCGTGAGCGGATGCGCTCGACGATTTCCTGGCCGACGTAGCATCCTTTGTTGAAGTTCAAGGCGCGCGCCTGCTCGGTCTCCTGCGGCAGGTCGCGCTCGCGGATGTCCACTCCGTAGCGTGGAATGCCTGAGACGATACGATGCAACTCCAGCGGTTCAGAACCCACTGGCGTAGCTCCAGCGGCCAGCAAAGCGTCCCACAGTTGCCTCACGCTATCCGGCGCCAACCAGATCTCACAGGAGAGATGCTCCACGTCTTCGCCGCGCACCAGCGTGCAATCAGTTCCTTGCCACATGACGGATTGCACCTGCAAAGCCAGCATCGCGGGAATCGCGAATCCGGCCGCGGTCAGCACTGCGTGCGACTTCGGTCCAGCAATTCCCAGCGCGGTCAGTTGCTCGTTGAGATTCGTGACCTCAACGTCGTCCATAATGATGTAGTGGTCAAAGGTCGCCAGAATCTTTTCCACCTGCGCGCAGTCGGTGTCAACGGTAATGGATTCTCCGCGGTTATAAGCATAGAGATCGCCAAGGATGTGCCCCTGCGGATTCAGCAAAAAGGCATACAAGCCCTGACTCACAGCCAGGTCGCGGACATTGTTGGTGGTCATCCCGTTCAACCAGCGCACGCGATCGCCGCCCGTGAGCGAGATCTTGGCCCGGAAGCCGAGGTCATAGACGCCGCAGCCGCTGCGCAACGCCGCAAACTCGGCCTGCGGATCGCCGAAGCGCGCGGCCGTCGTCGCGCCACGATAATCGCTGACGCCCGCCGCGCCCAAACCCTCGCCATGCCCCTGGAGTGCAGTAATCGCCATAGTGGTAGTTCGATTATAACGATTGTGTTAACTTTTCTGCCGTGGACTCGAAAAAGGAAAGCCGCAAACGTATAGCCGTTATCCCGGGCGACGGCATTGGCCAGGAAGTCATTCCCCAGGCGGTAAAGGTGATCCAGGCCTCGGGCGCTGATGTGGAATTGACCGATTTCGACTGGGGCGCCGATCGCTATCTGCGCGACCAGGTCACGGTGCCGCCGGACGGCTTTGCCATGCTCGGCCGCGACTTCGATGCGATCCTGGTTGGCGCGTTCGGCGATCCGCGGATCAAGACCAACATCCATGCCAAAGAAATTCTGCTCGGCATGCGCTTCAAGATGGACCTGTATGCCAATGTGCGCCCGGTCCGCCTGCTCGATGCCGCTCTCTGTCCACTGAAGGGAATCGAGCCCAAGGACGTCGACTTCGTAGTGCTCCGCGAAAACACGGAAGGCGTTTACACCGACGCGGGTGGCGTCTTCAAGCTTGGCACGCCCGACGAAATTGCTACCCAGGAAGACATTAATACGCGCAAAGGCGTGGAGCGCATCATCCGCTACGCCTTCCAATATTGCGAGCGGCACACCAAACTCGACGGCTCGCCACGCCAGAAAGTCCTGATGTGCGACAAGTCGAATGCCATGACCCACGCGGGCGGCTTGTGGCAGCGCGTGTTCAAGGAAGTGAGCGGCGAGTATCCACGAACCACCGCACAGCACATGTATGTAGACGCACTCTGCATGCAGATGGTGCGCGATCCGCGCCAGTTCGACGTCATCGTCACGAATAATATGTTCGGCGACATCATCACTGACCTCGCCGCCGGCTTGCAGGGCGGCCTGGGTATGGCCGCCAGCGGGAATATCCATCCTGGAAAGACCTCGATGTTCGAGCCGGTGCACGGCTCGGCCCCGCCGATCGCAGGCAAGAACATGGCGAATCCCTTCGGCGCGATTCTGACGGTGGCGATGATGCTCGCGCACCTGGGGATGGCGGCGGAAGCGGCGAAGGTTGAAGGCGCCGTGTTCGAAGCCGTGCGACAGAAGAAAACCACGCAGGATATTGGCGGGCCGCTGGGGACGCGGGAGGCGGGGGAGTGGGTGGCGGACTCGGTAAGCAGCGGATAACCCCTGTTTTTCTGCCTGCGCAATTTACGTGTTGCTCGGCCGTTGCCATTTCTCTATTTCCCGCAGTGGCCGGTTTCAGGAATGTAATGCCGAGGCAGTTCCCATCCACGAACTCCGAGGCCAGGTGTGCCATTCGGCGGTAGCACTCACGTTTCGTTGCCCTTACTGGATTCTTGGGGCTCAAAAGGTCAAATGTGAGAAAGGCCTGATGCTCGCGCGCAACTTTTTTCTGCCGCTCCTCGGGGAACTGAGCTAGCGTTTGCGAAAGATACTCCGGAGGACAATAGGGTTTAGCCCCGTTGGTGAGCAGGAGCACGACGCCGTCGAACTTCACAAAGCAA
>Ga0182024_10004552_pt1 | contig 31787 bp, 34 predicted proteins | sample P32metaG_FD_120480 | JGI IMG/M metagenome (GOLD analysis project Ga0182024, IMG submission 120480) | Permafrost microbial communities from Stordalen Mire, Sweden - P3-2 metaG (Illumina Assembly) | ecosystem: Environmental > Terrestrial > Soil > Wetlands > Permafrost | place: Sweden: Stordalen...
GGACCACGCTTCATCTCGGCGATACCGGCCGGCACGGAGATGACGCTTCGCACGACCGGGAGGACTCGCCCGATCAATACCGTCGGCGCGCCGTACTTGGCAAACCAACGCTCGGACGTGTCGAGGTCCTTGTGGCTGAGCAGGATCCACTTGCCCCATCGATCCACGACGGTGCGTCCGGCCGACCGACCGACTTCGTAGGCAACCTGCGAGCCAATGACCGAACCAATCGTGCCGATGAGAATGACGGCCCAGAGAGAGAACTGTACGTGACCAGTCACCGCCGCCGTGCAGAGCGCGCCCGCCACGACGAAGGTCACCTCGGAGGGAATGGGCACACAGGCCGACTCCGCGATCGACAACAGGAGCAAGGCCCAGTAGCCATAACTTTGTACGAAGGATTGCATCGTCCTATTCTTATCGACTTTGTAAGGCGGCCCTGGCGAGGCTACCGCTGATGGGTGGAACACCAGTAGGTGGTGCGTCCCCCGATCGTCGCCAACACCATCGTCCCGCCGTCGTTCGGGCACAGTCCGCCAGGGAACCGCGCGTCCATGTGATCGCCTAAATGTGAGCCGCCTCGACGCTGTAACGACGTCATCGTTTGGCGAAAAGCCTTGAAGAGGCGACTGCGTTCGTCGGCACTCAGCGTTGCCGACGGCGTCCTTGGATCGATGCCCGCGCGAAACAACATCTCATCACCGAGAAGATTGCCCACTCCCGCGACGCGAGACTGGTCGAGCAGGCGCGCCTTGATCGCCGGTCCGTCGCCGCGCTCGACGCGCAGGAGTTGATCGAACTGTTTTCTCGTCAGCGTCAAGGCGTCGGGACCGAGTCGAGCGAGGTCGGGGCTGATCTCGAAGCGAGCGAGACGTCGCGGATCGTGCACGACGAGCTTTCGACCGTCGTCGAACTCGAGTCCCCCACGCAGCCACTTCGACTGATATTCGTGCGGCCCGTAGAAGAGTCCCTCGATGCCGGCTTCACCGTCGAGCAAGAGCACGCCGGTCATGCCAAAGCGCACGCCGAGCGTTGGTCCGTTCGTCTCGAGGAGCAACAACTTGCCCCTTCGTGAAGTGCCGGTCACCGTCAGATTCTTCACCGAGCGAGCCCACGACGACGGTGAGTGAAGTTTTTTCGCGAGGTAGACGTCGGCCCAGCCGCGCGTGATGGTCGAACCCACCACGCGGCTCGCTAGTTGGCGGTACGACTCCACTTCGAGAATTTCGGGCACGTGTCGAAGCGTACCGGCGGACGTCGTTTCAATCTTCCAAACTAAGGTTGTTCTGTGGCCGTAGAGAAACCGCAGTGGCGAGAGCTCTTTAGCGAAGTCGTGACCTCGGGCCTGTGCACGGGATGCGCCGCCTGCGTCATCGCCTGTCCCCACCCCGTGCTCGAGTACGAGACCGACAACGGCGTGTACAAACCCTTTCACCTCGACCTCGACGGCGGACCCGACGACTGCACGCACGGACAGAAGGGCTGCACCATGTGCACGAGGGCCTGTCCACGTTTTCGCAACTGGGAGAGCGAGATCGACACCCAGCGTTTCGCGCGCGAGCGCACCGACGACGAAGTCTGGGGCATTGGCGACGTGTTGCTCGCTCGAGCGACTGACGAGTCGCTCGTCGAGAACGGACAAGATGGCGGTTTCGTCTCGGCACTCTTGGTCTACGCCCTCGAGAACGACGTCGTCGACGCCGCGCTCGTCAGTGGCCTCGAGGGCGACGGATCCACGTGGCGCGCGGTGCCGATGGTGGCGCGCACCAGAGAGGACGTCCTCGCCACGGCCAAGTCGCGCTACACCTACAGCGCCAACCTCCTCGCGTACGAAGAGGCCGTCGAAGGTGGCGCCGAGCGCATCGCGCTGGTGGGCATGGGCTGCATGGCCTCCGCGCCGGGAGCAATGCAGGCGCGCAAAGCCGGCAAGGTCGCGCGACGGCTGAGTCTGACCATTGGACTGCTCTGCTCTAAGACCTTCGACGACTCGATCTTTGAAGAACTCTTCGAAGCCAAGTACAACATCAAACGTGCCGACATCACCAAGATGAACATCAAGGGCGTCTTTCAACTCTGGACCAAAGACGGGGGCTTTTACGAGATTCCTCTGAAGGAAGCCCACGCGTACACCCGCGAAGGCTGCACGCACTGCCCCGACTTCGCGGCCGAGCACGCCGATCTCTCGACGGGGGGTATCGGTGCCTTCGGCGACTGGACCCTCGTCATCGTGCGTACCGACCTCGGACGCGAACTCTTGAGCACCATGAAGGAGAAGGGACTCATCGAGACCCGCCCGGGCGACGACGACCCCGGCGCGGTCGCGCTGTTGCACAAGCTCGCCAGGGTGTCACGCAAGCGTTGGCCCGACACGGCGGTCCCCGGTCCCCGTCGCCTACCCGTCACGCCGGGCTAGGCATCCGCGCAGTGACCGTTCGACCAACCTTCACGACCATCTTGCTCGTTCGTCACGGCACGACCGCGACCACGGGCTCGATCCTCCCGGGACGAGCACCGGGACTGCACCTCTCCGACATGGGCCAAGCCCAGGCCAACGAACTCGCCGAACGAATCAAGGAGATGCCACGCAAACCCACGGCGATCTTCACCTCGCCCCTCGAACGCGCGAAGGAGACCTCACTACCGATCGCCAAGGCGCTTCGTCTTCGCCCCCTAATTGACCGGGGACTGCTCGAGTGCGACTTCGGCACCTGGACGGGAAAGAAACTCGCCACGCTGAGTCGTCGCGTCGAGTGGCGGGCCGTACAGAACGCGCCGAGCACGTTTCGTTTCCCCGATGGAGAGTCTTTCAGCGAGATGCAACAGCGGATCTGGTCGACGCTGGAGCGACTGGCGAAACGCCACCGCAATCGAACCATTGTCGTCGTCTCGCACGCCGATCCCATCAAGGCCGCCGTCACGTACGCCCAAGGGGTGCCCCTCGACCTCTTCCAGCGCACGGTGATCTCACCGTGTTCACTCAGCGCCATCACCTTCACCGACTCGACGCCCATCGTGCTCTGTGTCAACAACACCGGATCGCTCAAAGGACTCAGCCCGTCATGAACTACGTCTTCAACGAACCCGACAAGATCATGGTGGGTGTTCGAGGCGACGTGGGCAACCGTCTCTTCCTCTTCCAGGTCCGTGAGGGCCGACGTCTCGCCATCATCAAGTGCGAGAAGATCCAACTCGCGGCGCTCGCGGAGTGGATCAGCCAAGTCGTGGGCGAACTCGGCCGCCCCGGACACCTGCCCGACGACTTCACCCTCGAAGCCGAATACGAGTCGGACTTCGTCGCCGGAGACATCGCGGTCTCGCTCGACGAAGAGGCGCAGGCCATCGACGTCACGATGGAGTCAGTCGAAGAGGACTCGTCGCTGAGCGTGCGTCTCACGCGCGAATGGGCGGCGGGACTCGCCATTGCGATCGTGCGACTAGTTGAAGCCGGTCGACCGCTCTGTCCACTCTGCGGGGGACCTCTGGACCCCAAGGGCCACGACTGTCCGCGCACGAACGGGCACCGTCCCCCGATCCGTTAGCCCGTCATGACCCGCGACGAACAGCGCACGCTCCTGAGTCGAGGCGAGGTCGAGGTCCAAGGACGTGTCGCGGGCTCGTCGAATCAAGCTCTGCTGGTGACGGTCACCCTGGACGGCGTGAGCGCCCTCGCCTGTTACAAGTCCGAGGCCGGCGAGCGGCCGCTGTGGGACTTTCCCGACGGGTTGTGGCGACGCGAGGTCGCGGCGTACGAACTCGACGCCCAACTCGGCACCGACCTCGTTCCCACGACGGTCGGCCGCGACGACGCGCCCTTCGGTCCGGGCTCCTTCCAGTGGTGGGTCGAGGACAATCTCGAAGATCACTACTTCACCCTACGTGAACGACCCGAGTTCCAAGACTGGTTCGCACGCCTCGCTGCCTTCGACGTCATTGCCAACAACGCCGATCGCAAAGCGGGTCACGTCCTCTACGACGAGACGCGCCTGTGGGCGATCGACAACGGACTCTGCTTTCACGAAGAGGACAAACTGCGCACGGTCATCTGGGAGTACGCCGGCCTCGCCGTCGAGGAACACCTCCTAGCGCGCGTACACCGCTTCGCCAACGGCGAGACGGGCGACGTGGCTAACTGGCTCAATCCGAGTGAACTCGCGCTCGCTCAGCTTCGCGCGCACGGACTCTTCGAGAACGCGCTCTATCCCGAACCCGACGAGACCTCGGACTGGCCTCCCTACCCTTGGCCGTTGATCTAGGTCGCGGGCGCGAGTTCGTTCTCGTACACGGGAGTACCCGACTCGAGCATGAAGAGCGTGAGGACGGCGCCGATCGCAAAGAAGCCCGCCGACCACCAAAAGGCCACCGAGTAACCGTGCAGCGTCGCGCTTCGTTGTAGGGCGATCGTCGGGCCTTTTTCGTGCGCGAGCATCCGGGTCGCCACGGTCACGGCGATGGTGTTGAGTAGTGCCGTCCCGATAGAGCCACCGATCTGTTGGATCGTGTTGACCATCGCCGACGCCGCTCCCACGTCGCGACGCTCGATGCCGGCCGTCGCGCTCGCGATCGCCGGGGCGAAGATGAGACCAAGTCCGAGACCCAGCAGAATCAGTCCTGGCAACACGTGGCCCCAGTAGTCGGAGTAGGGCGTGAGGCGCGTGAAGAGCACCATGCCCATAGCCGACAGGATCATGCCCGTGGGCACCAGGGGTCTCGGCCCCACCTTCGAGAGCAGTCGCGCGCTGGCGAACGCAGCCGACAGGGAGATGGCTATCACGATGGGCATGAAGGCAACGCCTGCACGAAGCGGCGAATAGCCCAGCGAATCTTCGAGGTAGTACGCGAGGAGGAGAAAGACGGCGAAGAGTCCCATACTCGTAAGAAGGAGCGCGACGAGCGAACCCGCTCGGGTGCGATTGGCCATGATGCGAAGTGGCAACAAGGGATCCTTCGAGTGCTGTTGCCAGAGTACGAAGAGCGCGATCAGTATCACGCCCACGACCAGCGCACCCCACGTCGCCGGGCTCGACCAACTCGAGGTCACCGCGTGGCTGAAGCCGTACACCACGAAGAAGAGTCCCGCACTGGCGAGCACCGTGCCGAGCACGTCGAGACGCGCGCGCTGTTCACTTCTTCCACCCTCGACGAAGAGTGCGACGCCCACCAACGCGATTGCTGCGAAGAACAGGTTGATGAAGAGACACCATCGCCACGACGCCCATTGGGTCAGGGCTCCCCCGAGCAGGAGACCCACGGCCGCACCCGATCCCCCGATGACGCCGTACATCGCGAACGCCTTGGCGCGCTCTTTGGGTTCGTTGAACGTCACGCTCAGCGTCGCGAGCGCCGCCGGGGCGAGGAGCGCGCCGAAGACTCCCTGGATGGCGCGCGCGGTGACCAACATGGTGAAACTGTGCGCCAACCCGCCCAACGCCGAGGCGAGGGCGAACCCGGCGAGGCCCACGTACAGCGCGTTGCGCCGTCCCCAGAGATCGCTGAGGCGCCCGCCCAGCATGAGCAGCGATCCGAAGGCCAACGCGTAGGCGGTAATGATCCACTGACGGTTGCCCGACGAGAAGTGCAGGTCCGTCTGCGCGCGCGGCAGCGCAATGTTGATCACCGTCGCGTCCAAGAGGACCATCAACTGCGCGAGGCTCAGTACCGCCATGGTCCACCAGCGCCGCGCCTGCGCGCTCTGGCGGCTACCTCTCATAGGATCGCGGGACCCAGCGTGTGCTCTAGATGTGGACGAGCACCACGCGTCAGTTCCGTTGGTCTCACGTACCTGGTGGTGGGTTAACTGCGCGCTTTCAGCGCGTCGATGAGAGCGGGCAGGACCTTGTGCACGTCGCCCACAATACCCAGGTCGGCAATCTGAAAGATCGGGGCGTCGGCGTCCTTGTTGATCGCAACGATGTTCTTCGAGCCCTTCATGCCCACCATGTGTTGCGTGGCGCCCGAAATGCCACAGGCGAGGTAGACGAGCGGCTTCACGGTCTTACCGGTCTGGCCGACCTGGTGCGAGTAGGGCACCCATCCGGCGTCGACGATCGCGCGACTCGCTCCCGCGGCGCCGTTGAGCAACTTCGCCACCTCTTCGATCATGGCGTACGCACCGGCTTCGCCCAGTCCGCGCCCACCCGAGACCACGACCGTCGCCTCTTCGAGCTTGGGACCCGTGCGCTCTTCGACGTGTGACGTCGCGATGACCGCGCTAGCGGTCGCGCCGGTGTCGCCGGCGGGTGCCGCGACGACGGTCGCAGGCCAAGCGCCCGAGGGCTCCGCGACGAAGGACTTCGCGCGCACCACGACAATGCCCGGGCCGGGACCGGTGAACTTTGCCTTCACGGTCAACGAACCACCAAAGACGGGGTGTTCGGTAACGAGGCCGCCCTCGTCGCTAATACCGGTCACGTTGGTCAACACCGGACGATCGAGACGCGCCGAGAGTCGTCCGGCGACGTCGCGTCCGTCGTAACTGGTGGGAATGAGCAACGCGTCGGGCGCGCCACTCTCACAGAGCGCCTGAATCGCAGCGGCGACCGGCACACCGGGCAACGCGCCCGCGAGGTCTCCCACGTCGTAGAGCGTGCTCGCGCCGTACTCACCGGCCACGGCTCCGAGTTGGCCACCGTCGCCCCAGGTGATGGCGACGACGTCGGTTGCGAGTGAGCGCGCGTGCGTGAGCAGTTCGAGCGAGGTCGTCGTGAACGATCCGTTGGACGGCTCGGCGAGAACCCAGAGAGTCGAAAGTGCCATCAGTTACTCCTAGAGAACCTTGATTGCTTCGAGGAACGCGACGACCTTTTGGGCGCCGTCACCCTCGTCAACGTACTTCTCGCCGGCCTGACGGGTCTCGGCCGTCTCAACCGCGACGATTGCTTCGCGTGCGCCCACGGCGCCTACTTGACCGTCGAGACCGAGATCGCTCACCGAGAGCACTTCAAGGGGCTTGGACTTCGCCGCCATGATGCCCTTGAAGGAGGCGTAGCGAGGCTCGACGACGCCGGCCGTCACGGTGACGAGGGCAGGCAACGGAGCGGTGACTTCGTCGTAGCCGGCCTCGGTCTGACGACTGACCTTGAGTGTCGTACCCTCAATGCTCACCGCTTTGGCGAAGGTGATCGAAGGAAGGCCGAGCAGCTCTGCGAGCTGGACCGGTGTCGTGCCGGTGTACCCGTCGGACGACTCGGTGGCGGCCAACACGAGGTCGAAGGGCTGACGGGCAATGACCGCGGCGAGGACTTTGGCGGTCGAAAGAGCGTCACTGCCGCGCAGGCTTTCGTCACTCACGATGACGGCCTTGGTGGCGCCCATGGCGAGTGCGTTACGAAGTCCCGCCACGTCAGCGCCCGAACCCATCGAGACCACGGTCACTTCACCGCCGCCGGCCTTGTCGACCAACTGAAGGGCCATCTCGACGCCGTAGGTGTCGGCCTCGTCGAGGATGAGCTTGCCCGCTCGGTTCAGATTGTTCGACGCGTCGAACGACTGGGGTGCAGCGGGGTCGGGTATCTGCTTTACGCAGACGACGATGTTCATGGCCAATAATCTAGGCCATCACCGTAGATCGCCGATCAGGACGACGGCGAGGCGAGGAGTTTCATCGCCAAAGCCGGCTGGTCGGTGATGACGCTGGAAACGCCGAGAGCCGCCAGGGCTTGGATGTCGCCGGGCGCGTTAACGGTCCACGCGTTGATCGAGAGGCCGAGCTGGTTCGCCAGGTCCATGGACTCTTCCGTCACCAACGAGAAGTAGGGGTTCACCGCGTCGAAGCCCAAGACGTGCGCCTCGGTGAGGGCCGAGGGCAATGGTACGTCCCAGACCAACCAGGCGACTCGAAGCTCCAGATCGTAGCTACGTGCCTGCGCGCAGGTCCGTACGTCGAAGCACGAGAGAATCACGGACGGGGCCAGGTCGGCCTCGTGCAGGTAGTCCAGAACCTGGTAGACGATCGAACCGGTTTCGTCGTACGTCGGCTCCTTGGGACCCCTGGAGTTCTTGATCTCGACGTTGACCGTGGTGCCGCGCAGGACCTCCATGGCCTCGTCGAGCGAGGGAATGTAGGAGGGTAGATCGCGGACCGCAGAGTGGCCAATGGCCACACCGTCGACGAAGGGGTCGTGATGGACCACGAGAGCCCCGTCTGCGGTTCTTCGCACGTCGAGCTCGACGCCAGCCACCTCGAGGCGAATCGCCTCACGAAAGGCCTCCAGCGTGTTCTCACGCTCGTTGAGGTGCGCTCCACGATGGGCGAAGACCACGGTCACGGTGAAAGTCTGCCACTTGACCAGGTAGTTCCAGGCCACAAAGGACCGAAATACCCTAAGAACCCCTTGTTTTTCGAGGCCGTTTTCAGTAGAATTTCCCTTCAACGTACGTGTTCTTTAGCACCGAACGCTACGTCCCCCCAAAGTCAAAGGATTTGTCATGTCGTTAATCTGGAATCGCACCCACGCGTGGGACGACACCGAATGGCGTTCAGTCGCCGCGTGTCGAGACACCGAACCAGAACTGTTTTTCCCCGTTGGTACGACCGGAATGGCGACCGACCAAATTGAGTCCGCGAAGCGCGTCTGCGACCACTGCGACGCCCAAAAGTCCTGTCTCGAGTTTGCTTTAGCGACGAATCAAGAATCGGGCGTGTGGGGTGGCACGACCGAGGACGAGCGTCGCAAGCTTCGTAAGCAGTGGCTCGCTGCGCGTCGGCGCGCGTCGAACGCCAGCTAGAGACGCGCGCTCAGCGGCACCACGACACGTACGAACGTGCCACCGCCGTCCACGGCCGCCACTGATCGCATCTCGATCTCACCGTACAGTTGCACGCGGATCAGGTCGCGCACGATCGACAGACCCAGGCTCGTAGGCACGTCGAGCGAGAAGTCATCTCGTAGACCGCGACCGTTGTCGCGGATTTCCGCGACGGCGTTACCTTCCTCTTGGTACAAATTCAGGGTCACGACGCCCACGTGGTCGTTGTCCGTGCCGCCAAAGTCGGTGAAGGCGTGCTCGACGGCGTTGGTGAGGAGTTCGGCCAGGGCCACGGCCAAGGGTGTCGCGAGGTCGGTGGAGAGGACGCCCAATTCCCCGTTCACCACTATCTCCACCGGGTGCAACGCCAAGACCGTGTCTTCGACGAGCAGGACGAGTGATCGAACGATCTCGTCGAAGACCACTTCTTCACCCGGTTCTCGCGAGAGCACTTCGTGCACGACGGCGATCGAGCGAACACGACGCTCGGCCTCGTGCAACGCCGTCCTCGTCTCGGGTTCATCACTTCGGCGCGCCTGCAAGCGCAGGAGCGATGAGATGGTCTGCAAATTGTTCTTCACGCGGTGGTGAACCTCGCGCACGGCCGCCTCTTTGTTCAACACGAGTCGGTTGAGTTGACGCAGGTCGGACACGTCGCGCACGAGGGTTAAGACGCCGGTGACGACCTGGTCCTCGATGAGGGGCACGCCGTGAAAGAGAATGGCGACGTCGTGACCGCGATCGATCTCTTCGAGTGTCGGAATGGCGAACTCCAACGAGCGCTCGATGGCTCGGGCCTGCACGCCGAGTTCGTGCAGCGTCTTTCCCTCGGAGGACGTGTAGACGCCGAGGCGGTGCAACGCGTTCACCGCGTTCGGGGTCGCGAACTCGACGCGGCCGAGCCCGTCGATCAAGATAACGCCGTCACCCACGCGCGGTAGTCCCGGACCGGCCACGGTGTCTTCGCGGTAAGGGAACGTCGACGCGGACACCATGTCGCAGAGCCGCTCGAAGACCGAGAGGTACTGGCCCTCGAAGAGCGAGGCCGAGCCGCGAAGCCGACCCTGGAGTCGGACCATGACCGCGACGACGACGCCGTTGTAACGCACGGGGACGCACCACACCGGGACGTGGTCGTCGACGTCGTCAATGTTCGCCTCGCCCACCACGCGCTTGCCGTACTCGAAGGCCTGACGGACCAGCGGCCAGTTCCCCGCTCGATGTGTTGTCCCGACGAGGTCGTCGTTGATCGACGTCGAGCGGTTGTTGGGGCGCATCTGACCTACGACCACGAAGTACTCGTCGTCACGGTGGGTCTCGTCGACCTTGGTCATGAGGAGCATGTCGGAGAACGCGAGGTCCGCGAGGAGGGACCACGACGCGATGAATCGGATGAGGTGATCGATCGAGGGCTCGTCGAGGCGCGTTCTCTGGGTTGCGAGCTCGGCGAGCGTGGCCACTAGCTCACTCGCAGAGGGATCATCTGGCGTTGGCGATTGGTGTACGACGCCAACTCGTGGACGCCACGCGACTCGAGGAGCGTCGCCAGGTCGTCCGCGCGCTCACCAACGCGCTCCAAACCGTGCGCGTCCGAGGCCGTGGTGAACGTCACGCCCTTCGCCACGAGTCGGTCGAGGAATCCTTCGGCCGGGTACTGTTCTGCGACGGGCTTGCTCCACCCGGCGGAGGAACACTCGAGCGAGACGTCGACGTTCGCCGCCGACTCGGCCATCGCGTCCCAGTACTCGCCGGGGCTCTTCGCGTAGTAGCCAGCAACCTTGATGAGATCGGGGTGCGCGAGAACGTCGACGGCGTTCGCGGCACAGAGCTCATCCAGTGCCGTGGCGTACTCCTTCCAACTTTGATCGACGCCGCGCACGCTCCACTCGTGCAGGTCGACCTCGCTTTCGTAGTCGTCGAGGTGCCACGTCCCGAGCCAGTGCACCGAACCAATGAGCACGTCGAAGGGGTACTGCGCGAACAGTTCCGACACGACGTCCATCTGATCCTTGTAGTAGTCGACCTCGAGCCCGATCTTTACTGGGAGACCTTCGTCCTTCGCCAGTTGCGCGAGCGCCACGTACTCTTCGAGGGAGTTGCGCGCGTGAAAGTCCCAGTACTCGGCCATCGTGCGACTCGTTGGTTCGTGTCCGTAGCGCTGCCAGAACGGACCGATGACCGAGGCCACGTCGACGAAGCGGTGCGCGTGCTCGGTGAGGGCCAGTTCGTTGACGCCGTGTCGAGCCGCCTCGTCGCAGTATTGGGCGATTTGATCCAGGCGAAACCACACCGAAGACTCCGAGTGGGGCCAGAGGTGCAGGTGGTAGTCAATCACGAAGAGTTAGGCCGCGCCGAATCCTACGACCCGGTCGCTCGCGGGCGTTCCGAGTTCCACGTACGCAATTCGGCTGGCGGGGACGCCCACACGGCGACCTTTGCGATCGGTGAGCCAGAGGACCTTTTCGCTGCTCAGCGCCGCTTCGATTTCTTTCATGATCTTGTCCCGGTCAGCGTCAGTGGGCAGTTCGACGTCAATCTCCTTCATTGACTGCACGATGCCAATTCGAATATCCATGAGACTCCTCTGAAACGTTGATTTCTCACCCATGTTACGGCGCTGGGGCAAGATGAGAGACGTGAGCGATGAACCCACCTCCGAGCGCGCGCGGCGCTGGGCCGCGACGATGGGCGGTTACGAGGGCGCGAACGACGACGTGACCGTCGCGCACAAGGATTCGAAGGCCTCGCTTGGCCCACTCGGTGTCGATCGACCCTCACTCGCCGGCCCCCTTCACCAACGTGAGGAACTCCTTGACGCGCTCATGACGGCAGGCGCCACGAGAAGTGAGGGCGGCGGTAATCGCGTCAGCGAGGAAGAGCCCGACGAATTTCGTACCTGCTTCGAACGAGATCGCGACCGAATCCTTCACTCGAGTGCTTTTCGTCGACTCGCCGGAAAAACCCAAGTCTTCATTTTTCCCGACGATCACACGCGAACGCGTCTCACCCACGCCTTGGAAGTCGCACAGGTCGCCACCAGCATCGCCCGCCCACTCGGTCTGAACGTCGCCCTGACCGAGGCGATCGCCCTCGGTCACGACTGTGGTCACGGCCCCGGCGGCCACGCGAGCGAAGAGGCGCTCGAGCCCTTCGTCAAGGGCGGCTTCGATCACGCCACGTGGGGCGCGGACGTGTCACTCCTGGCTCTCAATCTCTGCGTCGAAACACTGGACGGCATTCGAAACCACTCGTGGTCTCGACCGGCGCCGAGCACGCCCGAAGGCGAGGTCGTCTCCTGGGCCGACCGCGTGGCCTACGTCTGTCACGACTTTGAAGACGCCGTCGCGGTGGGCATCGTCGTCGTCGACGACTTACCGGCCCTCGTTCGCGAGCGCTGCGGAGTACGTCGACGTGAACAACTCGGCGCCTTCATCAACGCCATGATCCGAACCATCCTTGCGACGGGCGTCATTGGCATGGACGCCTACCACGCCGAAGCGCTCGCCGCCTTTCGAGCCTTCAACTACGAGTCGATCTACTTGCGCGCGGCGTCGCGCCAACAAGCGTCGGCAGTCGTGGACATGATGCGCGGTCTCGTCGAGTACTACAGCGTTAATCCCTCGTTGATTCCCGACGTCGCCGCGCGCGGCGGCGAAATTGATAACGCAGCGGATGCTCTGCACGAAGCCGTCGCGTACGTGGCGGGTATGACCGACCGTTACGCCTGTCAGAGCGCCATCAACCTTCTCGGCTGGGACTCCGAACGACTGCCGAGTGGCATCGACCGCTAAGGCTGCGTCGCTCCCATAAGGTCGAACCTCATCGGCGGACCGCCGCGCATCCATTCGAGACGCAGTTCCGTGGTGCGAAGTGCCGAGCGTTCGTGGGGCAGAATCCAAAACTTGTTCGTTCGAACGGCGTTTTCAACGGCCGCGGCGACGACGGCCGCGTCGATGCCGGCGTTGACGGCGGTCGTGGCCGCGTCGGCGATCATGCGCGCGACGGGATCTTCGTTGTAACTCACGAGCTCGTTAGGCATGTTGCGTTCGGACTCGTGAATGCGGGTCTTCACGAAACCGGGGCACAGGACCGAGACGCCGACGTCTTTGCCGCTGAGGAGTAACTCTTGAAACAGCGACTCCGAGAGACCGACGACGGCAAACTTGCTCGCGCAGTATGAACCCATGCCGGGCGCGCCACCTAGCCCGGCGAGCGAGGCGGTGTTCACGACGTGACCGACGTTCTGCTCTAAGAAGAGCGGCACGAAGGCGTTGAGCCCGTGAATGACGCCGTCGAGATTCACACTCAAGAGCCAGTTCCAGATCGCCGTCGGCGTGCCGATGGCCGCACCACCGGCCGCGACGCCGGCGTTGTTAAAGACCACGTGCGCCGCGCCGAACTCCGCGAGCGCGGCGTCGCGTAGCGCGATGACGTCCTCCTCAACGGAAACGTCGGTGCGAAGGCCAATGACGTGGGCGCCGTCGCTTCGAAGATCGTCGACAACCTCTTGCAGGGTCGCCTCTTCGATGTCGCCGAGAACGAGATTGACGTGGGCGGCGGCGAACTGCTTGGCGGTCGCGAGTCCGATCCCACTTGCCCCGCCCGTGATGACCGCGGTCTTACCGTCTAACTCCATTGCTCCCCCTCGACTCGCTACACCAGCTTGAGTTCCTGACGATAGACGCGCGAAGGACCTTGCAGCGAGACTCGCGACGCGAGCTCGATAAAAGCCTTCGCGGCCTCGCTCTCGCGATCGGTGACGACGACGGGTTCACCCTCGTCGCCGCCGCGGCGCACCGCGGACTCGAGTGGGATCTGAGCGAGCAACGTGATGCCCAGTTCGCGCGCCAGTTGCTCTCCCCCGCCCGCGCCAAAGATCTCGTAACGCTTGCCGTCATCGCCGGTGAACCAACTCATGTTCTCGATGACGCCTCGAACCGACAGCTTGAGCTTTCGCGCGGCGTAGGCCGAACGCTGAGCGACACGTTGGGCGGCAGCCTGCGGGGTCGTGACGACGTACATCTCAATGCGCGGCAAGATCTCCGACAGCGTCAGTGCCACGTCACCCGTTCCGGGCGGCATGTCGATCAACAAGAAGTCCGGCTCGTCCCACCACGCTTCGGTGACGAGTTGTTCGATGGCCTTGTGCAACATGGGACCGCGCCAGATGACGGGCTGCGCGTCGTCGACGAAGTAACCCATCGACAGACAGCGCACGCCGTGCACCAAGGTTGGTATCACGGTGTCGCCGAGCACGATGGGGTCGTTCGTCGCGCCAAGCATCTTGGGCAGCGAGAAGCCGTACACGTCGGCGTCGAGGACACCAACCGAGTGACCCGCTTGCGCCAGCGCGATCGCGAGGTTCACGGTGACCGAGGACTTACCAACGCCACCCTTTCCCGACGAGATGCCGAGCACGCGGGTTTTCGAGAGCTTGTCGAGAAAGCGCGGGGAGGAGTCGCCGTGGTCGTGATCGCCGGGCCCCGCGTCAGCCGTCATCGCACCCCGGAGAAAGTTGCGCAGCGCCAGTCGCTCGTCGTCGTTCATGGTGCGAACGACAACGTCGGCGCCGGGCGCTCGTTCGAGCACGGCCTCGCGCAACGTTTCGAGGTGCGGCCAATTCGTTACCGGCAGCACGAGTTCGACACGTATCGCGTCGCCGCTCTCGTCTACTTCGCCGAGGAAACCCAACTCGGCCAGCGTTCGCACCAGTTGCGGTTCACGAATCGCGGCGAGGTCACTGCGAAGGAGGGGGTCAGGCGTCAAGGGAGTCCTTTAGATGGGCCCTTTGACAATACCGTCGCTCTTGGGCGCTTCACCCGTAAACTTCTGTCTGTGAGCACGCCCAACGAGAACGACCTCGATCCGGCACTGTTTACGGCTACCGTCACCAGCCTCACCCACTCCTTTGGTGACAGCACCCGTCGCAAGGTTTACTTCTACCTGCGTAACAATCCCGGCGCGACGGCGGGTGAGTTAGCGCTGCACTGTGACGTACACGCGAACGTCATTCGCCACCATCTCGAACGCTTGACCGAGGGTGGGTACGTCACCTTCGACAACGTACCCAAGACCACCGTCGGTCGACCCGCCAAGGGTTACCGCACCCTCGACGAGTCCGTGATGATGGAGGGATCCGTTCGCCGCGACGCTCTGTTGGTCGCACTCCTAGAGATGGCCCTCGAACGACTCGGGCCCGACGCCTCTGAGGCGATGGCCCACGACGTAGGCATCGAATACGGTCACACCCTGGTTGAGGCCATGGGCACGGGTGACTCCACGCGATCGGTGAAGACCGCCATGGTCTCCATCGCGGGACTCTTAACCGCTCACGGATTTAGCGCTCGTGTCGAGGGTGACGACGCTGCGAGTTCGGTCGTGTCGGACAACTGTCCCTTCGGCTCAGCCGCTCAGCACCATCCCGTTCTCTGCGCGGTCGATCGCGGGCTCATCGCCGGCATGCTCGAAGGACTCGGTGCCGAGCGCACCAACGTCACGTTGACGTCAAAGGCACTCGGTGACGACACCTGTCGAGTAACGGTCTAAGTCGCCACACTGAGAACGGTTCGAGTAGTACCTGGCGAACCCATTGCCCGGTCGCGACGTCGTTTGCGATGCCGACCCTTTACGTGATCGAATAGCTTCGACGCTGTACCATCAGCGCATGACCGACGTCATCGACCTGTTGCTCGAGCGACTCTGGCCTGGTCGTGACGTTCGTCTCGAGCCGTTGCCCGGCGGCATCACCAACGCCAACTACTTGGTCTCCTTCGGAGATGAACGCTTGGTCTTGCGCGTCGCGGGCGAGAACACTGAATTACTCGGCATTGACCGACGAGGCGAAACCGCGGCCAACGTGCTGGCTTCATCCTTGGGCATCGCACCTGAGATACACGCGCGGTCCGAGCACGAAGGTTGGATGGTCACAGAGTTTCTTCCGGGGCGACCCATTCCCTTTACCGAGATGGCCAGCGACGAAATGCTGGGCGCCGTCACGGCGACCTTGAGACGAATCCACGTGGCGGGAAAAATTCACACGTCATTCGATCCGTTCTCGATAATTGGCCGGTATCACGACATCGCACTTTCTCGTGGCGTTGACGAGCCTTTCAATTACCCTGCGGCTCACTCCGTGCTTGACCGGATCGGCAGCGTTCGACCCTTTCGGCCATCCGCCTTTTGCCACAACGACCTACTGAACGGCAACTTCCTTTACGACGGCGAAGTGCGCATTCTCGATTGGGAGTACGCCGGTATGGGCGACCCCTTCTTCGACCTCGCCAACTTCTCGACCAATCACGACTTCCCACTGACGTCCGACGTCATACTCCTCACGCGCTACTTCGGACGCTGTGACGACTCGCTGCTCGCCGTCCTCGCGTTGATGAAGTTGGTCTCGGAACTGCGCGAGGCCATGTGGGGGGTTGTACAGCTCGCGGTCTCCACGCTGGACGTCGACTTTGGTGCCTACTGCCAAGAGCGAAGCAACCGCTACGAGGTACTACTCGGTGCGATGGATCTCGACGAAACGCTCCACGCCGCATCGACGTTGCCGAGTAGCGAGCCCGAACTCGATCGCGGTCTCGACTAACTACGTACGCGGGCATTCGTCGGATCGAAGAGCGCTTCGGTCACCACCCGAGCACCGATCACTTGACCGAAGATGACGACGTCGACGCGCCGGCCCTCGTCGACGTCGCCCGTAGGCAGGTACGCGTACGCAATGGAGTGCCCCACGGTGTAGCCGTAGCCGGCGCTCGTGACTCGTCCAACGACACGCCCGTCGACGCGCACCGGCTCCGAACCAAGCGCGACGACTCGGGGATCGTCGAGGACGAGTCCGACGAGACGTCGGGTAGGCGCGCCGGCCGTTTCCAGGGCATCACGACCGATGAAGTCGCCCTTGTCCATCCGCACGGCAAAGCCGAGACCCGCCTCGAATGGAGTGTCGATGGAAGTGACGTCACTCCCCCACACGCGATAGCCCTTCTCGAGTCGAAGGGACTCGATCGCCTTGTAGCCACCGGGCGTCAAACCGTGCGGCTTTCCCGCAGTCATCAACGTGTCCCAAAGTGCGAGCGCGTACTCCGACGGACAGTAGATCTCCCAACCCAACTCGCCCACGAAGGTCACGCGTTGAGCGAGACACGGCACGGCACCAACATTCAGGTCGCGAGCCTTCATGTAACCGAAGGCGTCGTTCGAGCAGTCGGTCTCGGTGACGGACTGGAGTATCTCTCGAGCGAGCGGGCCCCACAGTGCGAAACACGCGAACTGCGACGTGACGTCCTCAACGACGACACGATCGTTCGCGTGTACTTGGGACTTAATCCACGCGCGGTCGTGGTTGCCGAAGGCCGTCCCCGTCACGAGTCGAAAGCGCTCCTCGTCGAGTCTCGTCACTGTCAGGTCGCACTCCACGCCGCCGCGCGGATTCAACAGTTGGGTGTACGTCAAGGAACCCGGTGCTTTGGCGACTCGATTGGCGCAAAGTCTCTCTAAGAAGTCGGCGGCGCCAGGACCCCTCACTTCCAACTTGGAGAACGACGTCTCATCGAACAACGCGGCTCGCTCGCGACACGCGTGATGTTCGGCACCAATGGCCGGGGACCACAGTCGTCCGGCCCACCCGCCGGGACGCAGTGATTCATCGCCGTCCTTCGCGTTCGACTCGAACCAGTTGACGCGCTCCCAGCCGCCCTTCTCGCCGAACGACGCGTCCAACGCGACGAGACGCGGGTAGGCCGGAGGGACGCGAAGTGGCCGTCCTGCTTGGCGTTCGTGACCGGGGAACTTCACGTCGTAGTACGTCGCGTACACCTCGTAGGTGCGCTTCAGCGCGTAGTCACGGCTGCGGTACTGAGGGCCGAAGCGCCGCGAGTCCATCTCCCACGTGTCGAGACCAGGCTGACCGTTGATGATCCACTCAGCCATGAGTTGGCCCATCCCGCCCGACCCCGCGATACCGTGCGCACAGAAACCGGCGGCTACCCAGAATCCTTCGACCTGCGTCGGACCCAGAATGAACTCACCATCGGGCGTGAAGGCCTCGGGACCGTTGATGAGTTTCACCACCTCCGCGTTCGCGAGGCTCGGCACACGAAGCGCTGCCGCTTCCATGATGTCGGCGAAACGGTCCCAGTCCTCGCTCAAGAGTTGGCTGTTGAAGTCACTCGCGATCCCGCCGAGACCCCACGGTTCGGGGTTGCGTTCGTAGCCCCCTGCGACCAGTCCGCCGCTCTCGCCGCGGTAGTAGACGAGACGCCCGGGGTCGCGCATGGTGGGCATGTCGCGCGGTAGCCCCGCGTCCTTCGTGATCACGTACTGATGCGCCATTGGAATGATCGGCACGTGCACACCCGCGAGGCGTCCAATCTCGTGGGCGTAGATGCCGCCCGCGTTCACCACCACCTCACACTCGATGAGACCACGACTCGTCTCGACGCCCGTGACGCGACCCCGCTCGACACGTACGCCCGTGACCCGGGTGTCGGTATGGATCGTCGCCCCTCGTTGGCGCGCTCCCTTGGCAAGAGCCATGGTGACTTGGCTCGGGTCAAGGAAACCATCGGTCGGTAGATAGGCCGCGCCGAAGACGCCGTCGGTCGTCATGACCGGGAAGCGTTCCTGCGCTTCGTTGGCCGAGATGAGGTGAAACGGCAGGCCGAACGTCTCCGCCCAGTCCGATTGACGTTGAAGCTCTTCCATGTGCTCAATCGAGGACGCCAGTCGCAGTGAGCCCACTTCTCGCCAGCCGGTCTCGAGGTCAACTTCATCGCCGAGGGTTCGGTACAGCTCAACCGAGTTCATCATCATCCGCGTCAAGCTGAGCGATCCGCGCAACTGACCGACGAGACCGGCCGAGTGGAACGTCGAGCCGCTGGTCAGTTGCGAGCGCTCGACCAGGACGGCGTCGCTGAGCCCGAGACGAGCGAGCCAGTACAGAATCGAGCAGCCGCCGATGCCGCCGCCGATGACGACAACACGCGCACGATCCGCCATCGGTGCTTGAGACGACGACACTGATACCACTCCCTCAATCAATCTGTGAGGAGAACGTGCCACCCCCACGCTCTTGAGAGGGTACACCGACCTCAATTTCGTCGTCACGTGCGGCGACCACGAGGTAATTGACAAGTGTTGAGGCCGTGGCTAACTTAACGGTCGACGGCAACTAGACACTTCGTAGAGTCCGTTCAGGGGGACGAGTCACGGACCACAGTGTGGTTCATTGGCGCCGTGACGAGAACCCGTGGTGGTACCTGGGTGGCGAGGCAACCCAGTGCGTTCCCCGTGCGCTGTGCCCTTACACCCCGAGTGTTCCGAGAGAGCCGAACAACGCTGTTGCCGGTCTGACGTAGCCAGTTCGACTACGCGATCACGTCAAGGGGAGAGTCACAATGGAATCAGACGGTTCAACATCCGCAGTCGGCGCCATAGCGCCAGCGTACTCAGCAACCGACAGCTCGGACGCTCAAGATCTCGCGTCCTTTGGTTACAAACAAGAACTGCACCGCACGCTCGGGCTCTTCAGTTCCTTCGCCGCGGCCTTCAGTTACATCTCACCGTCGACCGGTATCTTTACGCTGTTCTCCTTCGGACTCATCACCTTGGGTGGCGTCTTCATCTGGTCCTGGCCCATCGTGGCGCTCGGCCAGATCATCGTCGCGCTCAACTTCGCCGAGGTCTCCAGTCACTATCCGGTCGCCGGATCCGTGTTCCAGTGGACCAAGTACTTAGCGGGTCGTCCCTTCGCCTGGTTCACCGGGTGGATCTACATCTTCGCCGGCATCCTCACCGTGACCGCCGTCGTGGTGACCATTCCGCTCACCGTGCTTCCCGCGCTCGACAACATGGGCTGGCACGTGAACGCGGGTGCCCTCCACGATCAGATTTGGGTAGCCGCCATCACGCTCGTCGTGATAACCATCCTCAATATCTTCAGCGTCAAGCTCGTCGCCACCGTCAACAACACCGGGGTCTTCTTCGAGATCATCGGCATGGTGGTCTTCGCGATCATCATGCTCATCGTCCACCACCACCAGTCCATCTCCGTGGTGACCAACAGTGGAGGAATCCACGTCACGTTGCCGGCCTTCTTCGCGGCGATGTTCATGAGCCTGTTCGTGATCTACGGTTTCGACACCGCGTCCACGTTGTCCGAGGAGACCCACGACCCCCGTCGTCGCGCTCCCCAAGCGGTGTTGATGTCCGTCGGTGGCGCGTTCGTCATTGGTGGCATATTCCTCGTGGCGTTGTTGATGGCCATCCCGAATCTCTCCACGGCCATCAAGGCTGGATGGGGACCGGCCCAGATCATCGACGCCAACTTCTCCAAGTTCTGGGCGACCGTCTACCTTCTCGTTGTCACCGCCGCCATCTTCGTGTGCTGCATGGCGATCATGGCCGCGACGGTGCGCCTGTGCTTCGGCATGGCTCGCGACAATCGACTCCCCGCTTCTCGCCACCTCGCCCGAGTTCACCCGAAGCTGCGCACGCCGATCTGGTCGTGCATCGCGGTGGCCGTCGTCGCTGCCATACCCATGCTCAAGTACGCCGGTGCCGGCATCGTGGCTATCGCCGCGACGGCGATGATCTACCTGTCGTACTTCCTCGGCAACATCGCGATCCTGTGGGCGAGGACGCACGGCTGGCCGAAGGTGCACGCACCGTTCAAGTTGGGCCGCTGGGGAATGTTCGTGAACATCCTGGCGCTGGCGTGGGGCGGCAGCATGCTCGTCAACTTCGCCTGGCCCCGAGCCGCGAGCAACCCCGAACCCAACCAGACCAACGGACTGCTCAACCTCGGCCTGCACTGGCTTAACAAGATCCCCATCCTCTACACCGTGCTCGCGTTCGTTCTCATCGTCGGCACGCTCTACTACGTGGCTTCGGCGAGAAGGCACTCGGCACCCGTCGTCGTGCCGGTCGACGTCGACGCCTAGACCGCGAGTTCTACGAGGTCGGGAGTTTTAGTTGTAAAAGAAACGGTCGCGCGATGGCGAGCTGTGCCGACGAGGGCTTCAAGGCGAGAAAGACCTTGAACTCACTCTTGGCGAGAGCCACGTTGCCCGGGGTCGAGTCCGCGACGATGGCGTAGTAGAGACGTGGTGCGGGGTTTCGCGGCGCGTAGGTGATGGCCTGACGAAGGTCCTTTATGCCGAGTGCCACGAGCGTGGGGTTCGTGTTCGAACTCCCGGCCGAGAAGTCCAGCCAGCCGATCTGCGTCAACGCCGCCACGTTCTTCGGACTGAGTGTCAACACTTCTTGGTAGGCGGAGAGCGCCGCGAGGACGTTGCCGTTGGCGACGTCCGCCTCGGCTTCGCCGAGTAACTGCGTGACTTGTTGGGCCTTTCCGAGCGACACGTTGCCGGTGACGGAGTTACCCGCCTGTCGCACCGAGAGTGAGGAGTACAGCACGACGATGACGGCCACCAAAAAACATCCGAGTCCCGCGAGGAGGATCCAGGGTCGGCGACGGCGCGCCGGACGCTTTCGCGTGTTCTCGTCCGTCGCCTCAGCGAGTTCCTCATAGGCCCGACGAAGCGCGACCTCTTCACGGGCCTCGATGGTGGCGGCTTGCAGTCTGGTCAGTTCGCCCGCTTCGAGCTCTCGACGAGCGTCGGCCAGTGAGGCCTCGCGCAGCGTGATCTCGTCACGGATCTGCTGCTCGCTTCGCTTCAACGTCGCCTCGTCAGTCGAATCGCGCTCGCGACGAGGATCACGAGTCCGAGGAGCGGCACGACCCAGAGCAGGACGCCGAGACCCGACGTGGGCGGACTCAGCAAGATCGACGTGCCGTAGGCCGATTCGAGCGACGTCAAGATCTTGTCGTCGGACTGTCCTTCGTGCACCTTGGTCGCGATCTCGTGACGCACGGCGATCGCCGACGTGGCGTTACTCACCGCTACCGAGAGATCGTCGCACGACGGACAGCGCACCAACGTTTCCAAGTGAGCGATCCGCGCGCTCGCGTTCGAGCCGTGAGGGTTCAGCACCACGGCAAAGGTTACGACCGCGACGAACGCCACGCACCATAGAACGAAGGATCGAAGTATGGTCACGCCTTCACTTTGGCCACGGCCTCTTCCAGCTGTCGCGTGCTCACCGGTCCGATCAGCGTCGCCGCGACGACGCCCTTCGCGTTGATGATGAACGTGGTGGGCGGCGCGGTGACGCCGTAGCGATTGGCGATGACGCCGCCCGAGTCCACCACCGAGGGATAGAGCGATCCGTAGTGGGTGGCGAAGGCCTCGGCGGCACTGAGCGAGTCGTTAAAGACCACGCCCAGCACGACGACGCCCCGGTTTCTCTCCTGCCAGGCGAACGTCGACAGGTTCGGTGCTTCCGTCACGCAGGGGCCGCACCACGACGCCCAGAAGTTCACGACGACGACCTTGCCGCGGTCACTCTCAATATTGAGCGCGGACCCGCCGCCGAGTCGTGCGCCCGAGAGGGCCGGCGCTCTCTTACCCAGCAGAGGACTCTGGGTGTTCGTGGCGTTCACTATCGGGTGACGCGTCGCCAAGAAGAGTGACAACGCCACCACGACGACGATCGCCGCCAGCGCGCTCACCATGACGGAGCGTTTCACGACGACGCCTCGTCGCCGTAGCGACGGCGAAAGAACGACAGCGCACTACCGAGACCAATGGTCAGTCCACCCAACCACAACCACGCGAGCAACGGCTCGACGGTGACGCCCAGCACGACCGAGCCCGACGGCAGATTGTCCTGCACCTGCGCGCCCGAGGTGGAACCGTTGCCGCCAACGGCGTCGAAGGTGACGTAGACGTCGCGCGCGAAGTTCGAGTCAATGGCTGGCGTGCCGACCGTCGTGCCGCCCCGGCCGTGGTACGTCGTGATGGACGGACGCAGTTCGTGTCCGTCCACGGTGACCTTCAACTGGGTTGCGGATTTGAGTGCGTCGTTCACGGCGTGAAAGCCCGAGAAGAGAACCAGCTGGCCGTCAACGACGGTGCTCTGGCCGGAGGCGAGCGTCACTTCGGCGCGCGTGACGTACGTCGTCGAGGTCACGATGCCGAGGGCCAAGATCACGACGCCCAGGTGCACGATCATTCCGCCGGTCGCTGGCGCGCGAAGCACGCTACGCCACGACCCGCGTCGGATCGCCGCCACGAGCGAGCCGCGAAGCGTGCGCAGTGCCGCGCCGGCCGCGAGCACCGAGAGAAAGACCGCGACCACTTCCGCCGGACGTCGTACGTCGAAGACGAGAAGGAGAGCGACGGCCACGATACCGGCCCAGGCACTTACGCGAGTGCGTCCCCAGAGGACCTTGGCGTCGGCACTTCGCCAGCTGACCAGCGGGGCTACCGCCATGAGTACCAACAGCACCACCGCGACCGGCGCGGCCACCGAGGCGAAGTACGGCGTGCCCACGGTGACCTGCGTGCCGTTGATGGCTTGGTAGAGCAGTGGAAAGACCGTGCCCAGCAAAACCACGATCGCGAAGCCCACGAAGAGGATGTTGTTCGCGACGAAGAGCCCCTCGCGCGAGAGGGGATGATCGACGCCGACTGGCGCTCGCAGTCGGTCGCCGCGCCACGCGAGAAGACCGGCGCCCAGAACGACGATCAAGAAGAAGAAGGTGATCAAGATAGGCCCGAGCGTGCTCGACGAGAACGCGTGCACGCTCACGAGGACGCCTGAACGAGTGAAGAACGTCCCGAGGATCGTCAGCGCGAACGTCGCGACCGCGAGCGAGAGGTTCCACACCCGAAAGAGACCACGTCGGTCTTGGACGATCACCGAGTGGATGTAGGCCGTCGCGGTCAACCAGGGCAAGAGGGCAGCGTTCTCCACCGGGTCCCAACCCCAAAAGCCGCCCCAGCCGAGTACTTGATAGCTCCACCACGCGCCGAGCACGATGCCGAGTGATAACGATCCCCAGGCCAGCACGGTCCAGCGACGTTGCTCGAGGGGCCAACGATCTTGGACGCGTCCGGTGATGAGCATCGCAATCGCGAAGGCGAAGGGGACACTGAAGCCGACGAAACCCAAGTAGAGGAGTGGTGGATGGATGGCGACCAGCGGATTGTCCTGTAACAAAGCGTTCGGACCGGCGCCCTGGTGCACGAGCGCGGCGTTGTGGATGAAGGGATCGGCCGGGCCCATCATGAGCAGCGTGAAGAACCCGCCAACGCAAAAGAGCACCATCCCCGCCCAACGAACCACCGCGTCGGCCGCGTCACGGCGATAGAAGTACAGAACGCCCAAGGTCACGGCCGACTGCAGGAGGACCCACAACATGAGTGAACCCTCGAGAGCCGACCACATACCCGTGATGGAGTAGAGCAGCGGCGTGAAGGTGGCGTTGTTCTCTGCCACGTAGGCGAGTGAGAAGTTGTGGGTGACGAGCGCGAACTCCATCACCGCAACGGCCGCGACGATGCCGAAGAGCGACAGCCCCGCCCACCAGAGCGCGCGCGACGCTCGTTGGTGGCGTAGGGCGGCGATCTGCTCGATCACGCCACCCAGCGCGCCGACGAAGCAGATATACAGTGCGACCCGACCGAGCCACGTCAGGGTCATCGAACCGTCCCGTTGGGGGCCTTCACGCGCTTGGGATGCGCCGCGATGTACGACGCCGTGTGCTTCACCAAGATCTGCGTGCCGTAGAACGAGTCCGACGTCGAATTCGTGAAGTGGCCAACGACGACCACGGGGATGTTGGCCTGGAAGAGTTGGGGCGGTGAGCCGTGCGCGTTGACGAAGACCGCCTTGCCGCCTCCGGTCATCTCGAACGACGCGCCGCTCGACGTGCGGCTAATGCTGTGGCGTTTCACGACGCCCTCGAGTCGTATCGTCTCGGTGCCGAGTTTGGCGCGCGAACCCATGGCTTGGGGAATCGTCTCGAAGTAGTTGAGCGAGTGAAGTAACCCTTGGCTCAGGAGCGCCAACACCGCGAGGGCGAGGACGACAAGGACGCCAATCGTGCGCCACCGCCCTCGGCGTTTCGAGGGTGGTGCGTCGACGGGGGTGAGATCGAGCGTTATCTCAGCGCTGGGCACGTCGTCCTCGCCACCAGATTGACAGCGCGTACAGCGCTAACCCCCCAAAGGCGAAGGCGTAGCCCGCCACGACGTAGCCCATCAGTGAACTCCCTCACGACGCCGTTGCGCGAGCGCCTCGTCGAGCGACACGCGCTGGCGCTCTTCGCGCAACACTTCCACTCGGTACCGTTCGCGTAACAGCCAGAAGAAGAGCAGGGTGAAGGCGGCGAGACTTATGAACAACGTCGTGAGCATGATGCCGTGCACTTTGAAGTTCCCGCCCGGCGTGAAGACCGACGCGCCCTGGTGCAGGGTCTTCCACCACTGCACCGAGAAGTGAATGATCGGCACGTTGATCGCGGCGAGGATGGCCACGACCGCACTACGACGGGCCCGCAACTCGAAGTCGTCGTTCGCTCGACGAAGGGCCAAGTACCCAACGGCGAAGACGCCGAGGATCGCCGTCGACGTCAGTCGTGCGTCCCACGCCCACCACACACCCCAGGCTGGACGTCCCCAGATGGAACCCGTGATGAGCGTCAAGATAATGAAGACGAGGCTGACCTCCATGGCGCAGTGTGCAACCCGGTCCATCACGACCGAACGTGAACGCTTCCAGAGGTAGAGCGCACTCGCGATGGTCGCCGTGCCAAAGGAGAGGTAGAGCGCCACCCAGGCGACGGCCGGGTGAACGTAGAGAAGTCGAGCGAGATTGCCTTGGACCTTGTCGGGTGGGGTGACCCAGAGACCGAGCCAGAATGTTAAAGCCAGCAAAACAAGCGTGACCGGTCCGAGTAGGCGTTGGGAGAGCAGTTTCATCATGATTCCTCCAGAACACCGTAAAGCAGAATGCCGATGCCCAGGTAGGCGACCAGAGCGACGAGGGAAATTAGCCACCATCGCCAGAGTGCGCCGCCGTGGAGCGCGGCGCTGAACGAGCGTTCGCCAGCGATCAGTAGCGGCGCGAAGGCCGGGAGTGACAGTACCGGTAACAGCGTCACCGGTCCCTGTCCCCCACCAGTGAGCGCGCCGTAGAGCGTGCCCGCGGCCGCGAGCGCCCCGAGCGTCACGACGACGCTGGGTAGCGCCGACAACGTCCCCGCGAGCGCCGTGTGCAGGACCAGCACCGCGCCACCGAGCAGTACCAGGCCCGTGAGCCACAGCTCGACCGCCAGCGCGAGTGCCTTGCCCAAGAAGACACCCGCGGGGTCGAGTCCCAAGGTCGCCACCGACGCCCGGGTGCCGGGCGAACCCTCGATGACTTGGCTGCGGTTGATCATGAGCAGCGCCACGAGCAACATCACCAAATAGAACAGTCCCGGCCCCGCGCTCGAGTGACCGGCGTGCGTTGGACCCAGCGCGAGGCCACTCAGCACGAGCGCCATGACACCAAAGGGCAACACCTGCCAGAGCAGCACTCGACTACGTTGTTCGATGCGCAGGTCCTTCACGGCGACCAACCAAGCGGTGCGAATCACGATCGGTCGGCCACGACGAGGCCGCCCGCCAGCGTGATCGTGCGTGGTGCGAGCGTTCTTGATCGAAGAGGATCGTGCGCGCTCACGACCACCGTCGCGCCACTGTCGACAACGTCACCGATGAGTTGGTCGAAGAACGTTCTCCCGTCGTCGTCGAGCGAGGCGTACGGCTCGTCGAGCAGCCACAACGCGGGACGACGAAGGAGCAACCACGCGAGGCCGAGTCGACGGCGCTGACCGGCGCTCAACTGCTTCGCGCTCGTCGCCGCTCGACTGGAGAGTCCCACACGTTCGAGGACGCTCGCGACCTCACCCGTCGGGCGCGCGAGCGCTTTCGCCGCGAAGACGAGATTCTCACTCGCGCTGAGGTCGTCGTAGAACGAGCCTTCGTGTCCAAGCCAACCGACCCGTCGGCGAAGTTCCCGTAGGTCACCTTTCAGGTCGACGCCGGCGACGACGCCGGCGCCGCTCGAGAGCGTGACCAGTCCCGCGAGAAGTCGTAACAAGCTGGTCTTGCCGGCGCCGTTCGCGCCGGTAACGACGGTGAGCGAGGAAGGAGCGAGGTCGAGGTTGACCCCACTGAGGAGAGGAAAGCCACCGACGAGCACGACCGCGTCACGAAGAGTGACTTCGGGCGAGGGACTACTCATCAAAGAAGGTCAACGCTGGATCGCTTTGAGGTCCGCCTCGACCATCATCTCGACCAACGCGTAAAAGTCCGTCTCACACTTCCAACCAAGGACCTCGTGCGCCTTGGTGGCGTCTCCGACGAGTAGATCGACTTCGGCGGGCCGGATGAAGGCCTGGTCGACGGTGACGAACTCTTCGTAGTTCAGTCCGGTGATGGCGAAGGCGACCTCGCAGAGTTCGCGCACCGTGTGGGTCTTGCCCGTGGCGACGACGAAGTCGTCGGGCTCGTCACGCTGGAGCATCAGCCACATCGCGCGCACGTAGTCCTCGGCGTAACCCCAGTCACGTTGCGCGTCGAGGTTCCCGAGGCGCAGCTCGCTGTCGAGTCCGGCCTTGATCCGCGCCACGCCGTGGGTGACTTTTCGCGTGACGAACTCGATGCCTCGACGAGGTGACTCGTGGTTGAAGAGAATCCCGCTCGAGGCGTGCAGGTGGTAGCTCTCGCGGTAGTTCACCGTGATCCAGTGTCCGTAGACCTTCGCGACCCCGTAGGGGCTTCGCGGGTAGAGCGACGTGCTCTCGTCCTGGGGCACAGTGCGGACCTTGCCGAACATCTCCGACGAGCTGGCCTGGTAGAAACGAATCTCGGGGTCCACGATGCGAATCGCGTCGAGCATTCGCGTGACGCCGAGCGCGGTCGCCTCACCGGTCAAGACCGGCTGGGCCCACGAGGCTTGGACAAAACTCTGGGCGGCGAGGTTGTAGACCTCGCTCGGGCGGTAGTCGCGCAACACGTTGATGAGCGACACTTCGTCCATCAAGTCGCCGGACACCAACGTCAGGCGCTCTTGGATGTGACTGATGCGCTCGATATTGACCGTGGAACTCCGCCGCATGAGACCAATGACTTCGTAGCCCTGCGCGAGGAGCAGTTCGGCCAAGTAGGAGCCGTCTTGACCTGTAATGCCCGTAATCAATGCGCGTTTGGCCACCGCATTTCCTCCACAGCTTGGGCACCGACGAGCGTCACCACCGCGACCAACTCTACTACTGGGACTAAATATCACCCCTCGTCCTAGCCTTGGCGCGTGGCCCACCTCGTTGTCGTGAGTTTCCGCCTGGGCGGCACTGACGGCGTGAGTATTGAAGCCGCCAAGTGGATCGACGCCTTCGAGGCAATGGGCCACCACGTGACGACCCTCGCGGGAGAAGGTCGCGCCGACGCGATCATGCCCGAGCTCGCGATACGAGCGACGAGCGCGCCGCGACTCAGTGACGTGGCGCGTATCCTCGGTGACGCCGAACTCGTTGTAGTTGAGAACTTCGTCTCACTCCCCCTAAACGTCGCGGCGCGAGACGTGCTCTATCAGGCACTCGAGCATCACCGAGCGCTCTTTCACCATCACGACCTGGCTTGGCAACGAGAGCAGTGGCGAGACGACGACACACCACGCGATCGATCCCATTGGCGCCACGTGACGATCAACGACCTCTCACGACGTGAACTCGAAGCGCGCGGTGTTCACGCGACCACTATTCGAAACTCCTTTGACTGCGATCCGCCCGCAGGGCGTCGCGACGCGACGCGCCGAGCCCTGGGCGTGACGAACGAGCGCGTTGCCTTGGTGCCCACGCGCGCGATTCCGCGCAAGAACGTCGAGGGCGCCTTCGCGTTCGCTGAAGCCCTCGGCGCCGTCATCTGGCTGCTCGGCCCGGCCGAGGACGGCTACGGCCCATCGCTCGACGCGCTCATCGCCACGTCACGCGTTCGAGTCATTCGAGGGCTGCCTGAAGGGTTCGACGTGCACGACGCCTACGGCGCTTCGGACGTCGTGGTGATGCCTTCGACCTGGGAGGGCTTCGGTAATCCCGTCCTCGAATCCGTGACGCACCGCCGAGCGCTCGCCGTCTACCCGTACCCGGTCTTGCGTGAGATTGAATCATTTGGTTTTCGCTTCTTCGGGCTCGACGACGTCATCGGCGTCGAGAACTTTCTTAAGAATCCCGACGACGAACTCTTTGATCACAACGTCGCCATCGCCCGCGCGCACTTCAACGTGGCGCACCTTCGCGCTCGCTTGACCCCGCTCCTGAGCGCGTTAGGCGTTAAAGGAACCCAACTAGGCTCTCGTTGATGGTCATCAATGACGAGCGATCTTCCCAGAGCGAACGCACGCCTCACGCCGAGCGTCGCGATCAACTGCTGCTCGTCGCGAGGTCCATCTTCGCCGAGCGCGGTTTTCAGGCGACCACGATGGACGACATCGCCAAGGAGGCTGGCTTCACGAAGCCCATCCTCTACCAGTACTTCGAGTCCAAGACCGAGCTCTATCGCGAAATAGTGAACCAGACCGCGCAGAAACTCCTCACCTCGCTGCGTGACGCCGTCGCCGCGGTGGATTCACCTCGAACGAAGATCGAAGTCGCCTTTCGCGTCTACTTCGAGATGGTCGTGAGCGAGACCGACGCCTTTCGCATTCTCATCATCCACTCGCACGAGGGCGAAACCAAGGGCGACCTTCGAGCCGTCGAACTCGGCCTCGTCTCGTTCCTCGAGCCACTCATCGCCGTTCGCATCAAGCCCGACCACCGCCGCCAACTCGCCGCGGGCGTCGTGGGTATCGCTGAAGGTGCCGCGACGGCGTGGCTCATTCAACAAGAGGGAAAGGGCTGGCCCACGCCGACGCCCGGCGTCGCTGAGCGTCTCGCGTCACGAAGTGCCACGCTCGCCTGGGGCGGACTGCGCTCCGTCGAACTCGACTAACGCTCATCGTCGCTCACGATCGTCGAAAAGACCTGCGCCAGTTCCCAGAGTTTCGACGCGCACGCGTCGTAAGTCGCCTGGTCCCCTCCAGCGGGATCGTCGACGTCAAAAGCTGGGAGTGGCGCACGAGACGCGACGAAGCGCAGTTGCTCATCAAAGCTGAGATCGAGCGGCGCTTCGCGCACGAACTGGTGAAATAACACCGTCTTGGACGCGGCTTCGGGAAAGTTCATCCGGACGAAGTTGACGTGACTCGCTTCGCTCGTCAAGATCGCGTCCGACCACGACACGTCGTCACCCGAGAGTTGGTGGCTTCGGTGAGCGCCGTAGTGGTGTTCGCCCATGTCGCTGAGGGCCAGCATTGCGTCCCTCGTGCGCGAACTCATCGCACTTCCTTCAACGACGTGGGTGCCGGCCGTTCGAACGGTCCAGTCGAACCCGCCGGCTTCGGCGAGGCTCTCGAACATGAAGCCCAACATCACCGACCGCGCGACGTTACCCGTGCAGAGTGTCACCAACTTGAGAGACGAAGCCATCGCCGTACGAAATCGAGCCGCTAGCGAATCTGTACACCCGAGATCGCTCGCGCGATGATGAGACGCTGGATCTCGCTGGTTCCTTCGAAGATCGTGTAGATCTTCGAGTCACGGTGCCAGCGCTCTACCGGATAGTCGCGCACGTAGCCGTACCCTCCGAGGATCTGGATCGCTTCCTCGGTCACTTTGACGGCCGTCTCGCTTGCGAAGAGTTTGGACATCGAACCCTCACCACTGGTGAAAGGTTGGTGCGTCGCGGCCATCCAACTGGCGCGCCAGATGAGGAGGCGTGACGCGTCGATGCTCACCTTCATGTTGGCCAGTTTGAAGGCGATTGCTTGATTCTCGATGATCGCTCGGCCGAACTGCTTGCGTTCCTTGGCGTAGTCGAGCGCGTACTCGTACGCCGCGCGCGCGATTCCGAGCGCCTGGGCGCCCACGGCCGGCCTCGTGGCCTCAAAGGTCGCCATCGCGGCCTGGCCCGACGCGCGCTTACCCTCTCGAACGCGCGCCAACTTCTCGTCCAGCTTCTCCTTGCCACCGAGCAGACACGCACCCGGTACTCGACAGTTCTCGAGGATGACCTCGGCGGTGTGGCTCGCGCGGATACCCATCTTCTTGAACTTCTGACCCATGCTGATACCCGGCGTGCCTTCGGGCACGATGAACGAGGCCTGGCCCCGACTGCCGAGCTTCGGGTCGACCGAGGCCACGATGACGTGAATGTTGGCTATGCCGCCGTTGGAGATCCAGGTCTTCGTGCCGTTCAAGATCCACTCGTCGTGTGCTTCGTCGTAGATCGCGCGCGTACGAAGTGACGAGACGTCACTGCCGGCGTCGGGCTCGGAGACGGCGAAGGCGGCAAGTTTGATGTCGTCGGGTGTACCGAAACAGCGCGGCACCCACTCCATCTGCTGTTCGGGCGTGCCGTTGGCGACGATCGCCGCCACGCCCAAGGTGGTACCCATGATTGACATGCACAGGCCGGCGTCGCCCCAGGCGAGCTCTTCAAGGGCGATCATGAACGAAAGGCCGGTCTTGTCGCTGATGGCGTTCATCAAGAAGTCGAGGCCGTACACGCCGAGTTTGGCGGCCTCTTGGATAAAGGGCCACGGTGTCTCTTCGCGCTCGTCCCACTCGGCGGCGATGGGTCGCATCTGCTGCTCGGCGAAACCGTGCAGCCAGTCACGCAGGGTGATCTGGTCCTCGTTGAGTTGCATCGAAAAATCGCTCATGTCGCACCTTGGGGATCGAAGAAGTTACTTGGTAGTAACCAAACGTACCGTAGAGGAGGCCAGCACACAAAAAACAGCCGCCGCCCGAAGGCGGCGGCTGTTTACAACGAAGAAATGGTCGTTAGTTAAGAATGACGCGCTTAGCTAACGGGCCACGATCGCCGGGTTCGATGTCGAACTCGACGGCCTGGCCTTCGACGAGCGTCTTTCGCCCGTCACCTTGAATCTCCGAGTAGTGAACAAAGACGTCTGGTTGGCCATCGACAGCGATGAATCCCCAACCCTTTTCGTCGTTGAACCACTTGACGGTTCCTGCAGCCACTGTGGGCCTCCTTATTACTTTTACTTCCGGAACTCCGGTTTTGGGAGGGAACCACAACGGCAAC
>Ga0182024_10004553_pt1 | contig 31784 bp, 33 predicted proteins | sample P32metaG_FD_120480 | JGI IMG/M metagenome (GOLD analysis project Ga0182024, IMG submission 120480) | Permafrost microbial communities from Stordalen Mire, Sweden - P3-2 metaG (Illumina Assembly) | ecosystem: Environmental > Terrestrial > Soil > Wetlands > Permafrost | place: Sweden: Stordalen...
CTTCACTCCCGAGGACCCATGGCATTTCTTCCTGTTTCAATGTAAAGGCCGGATCCTAACCAGCTCCACGGAACAGTCAGCTTGATGTACGACAGCGTCAGACACGCTGCCGAACAAGAAGCGTTTCGCTGCGGTTCGAACATGCGAGCCAAGAACGATTAAGTCGGCATCCCATTCCGCAGCAGCATCGACGATCGCATCACTCGTTGCGCCTTTCAGGATCGTGGCCTCTACCTTGAATCCAGCACTCCGGAGTGCTTCACTGCTTCGATCGACCAACTTTCGCGCCGGACTTCCTTTGCCGTCCCAGGCATCGACAGGGATCGCATGCAGCACTTTCACTTCTGTGCCCTGCGGTCGCTGTTGCGCGATCACAGTCCGGACAGCCTCTTCCGATAACTCAGAACCATCGATTGCAAGCAAAAGCTTCATGATTCGCTCCTGCGCCGTGCTTGGCGAACTGCACGGCAGTTCCCTATTTTTGCATCCAGACTACTGCACCCGCTCTCGCAATGACTTCAAGTGCCCCATAATCGCCTTCGCATCCTCATAACGCGTGGGATAGATGGGAGCGGGACGCAGAATCTCATCTTCTAGAGCGTATGACGCATACGTGAAAGCAAGTGCGGTATGGTTTAGATACGCTCGCTCCCGTGTCAGAATATTTCCTGACGGCTCATTAGAATCTCCCAGACCTGATTCTTTCGAGACCGGAAGCAGGCCGCGGCTAGCATCAAGTAGTATTTCCATATCCGATAGAAACACTTACCATAGCGTAGTTGAAGATCTGGCCAGTGTTTCTGAAAATTCTGGAACCAAGCCATAACAGTTCGGTCGTAATCGAAAGCCCAGTTTTGCCAATCCTCCAGCACAAACAAACCTTCGATGGCCGCACTGATCTGTGCAGCCGAAGGGAGTTGGGAGTTTGGGAAGATGTATTTGTCGATCCATGGGTCAGTTGCACGAACAGAGCGATTATTCCCGATTGTTGAGAAGAACAAAAAACCGCCGCGACACAAAGAGCGATGCGCTACTTCAAAGAATCTCCTGTAGTTTTTGTAGCCGACGTGCTCGAACATGCCCAGGGAGGCGACGCGGTCGAAGGTCCCGGTGACGTCGCGGTAGTCCTGCAAACGGATTTCTACCGGCAAGCCCTCGCACACCTCTTGAGCCAATTGCATCTGTTGCCGTGAAAGGGTGATACCGACAACTCTCGCGCCGTATTTTTCGGCCGCAAACCTGGCCAAGCTTCCCCAGCCGCAGCCGATGTCGAGCAGGGTCATCCCAGGTTGAAGAGCGAGTTTGCGACAAACGAAATCCAGCTTCGCTTCCTGAGCCTCGTCGAGGCCGGAAGCGTAGGCCCAACGGGCGCAGGTGTAGACCATGCGACGGTCCAACATGCTTTTATAGAGCTCGTTGCCAAGGTCATAGTGTTGTTGAGCGCCGCGCTTTGCTCGCGATCTGGTTTGCCGATTAGCTACGAGATGCGGCAGCACTGATCGCCACTTCCAGGCGGCGTTTCGATCAATATCGGCGCTGAGAATCCTGAAAAAGAATTGGTCCAGCGCGGGACAATCCCACCAGCCATCCATGTACGATTCGCCAAGGCCGAGAGAGCCGAGACGCAGAACGCGGGCATAGAAGTGATCGTTGTGTACCGTAATGTCCCATCGGCGGTCCCCGTCGATTCTAATGTCTGCCGCCAAAAGGATCTTCTGCACCCGCGTTTTCAATGCTAGGCGCGGCATATTGAAACGTTGGCTCAGGTCAGAAATAAGTTCTTGGCTCACCCAGAGCCATCGAGAAATCGTTGATGGCTCGGGTGTACTTCTGGCGTCAGGGGCTGTTTTAAGTTCCGGGTAGTACATATCGACAATCGGCAGTGTAGGTTCTCCCGGTCCGTTTCTTACCCTAGTTTCATAGCCTTCCATGTTTGCACTCACCCTTTGTAAGTTACGACTCTCCCCAAAGGCTCGCCGTTCCCCAAATCCCTGAGCGGAGGCATTCCAGCTGCACTATCTGACTGTGGTCGACGAATAGGTTGACCTCGGGCCCATAGTTCTTGATGTACCAGCTGAAGACTTCCGGATCGGCCGCCTCGAACATCACTTTGTCCAGACCCAACGCATTGATGATTTTGCTTGGAACATCCGTTCGCCATGTCTTAACGTTCTCGGTGATTCCTTCCGACTCAATCATGATCATGTGGGCACCGGAGGCAAGAAACTGTTTGGCGAGCAAGATTCGGCCATTCAGGATCACGTATCCCTTCGGCCTCAAGCTGCTCCGACGTGGAAGCGCCACCGGCGCCAAATTGAATGCCTACTTCAGGTTTAGCTTTCAGCCCAGCCTTCTGAACTCTCTCCACTAAGCGCAACCAGTCGTCGGCTGGCAGCATTACGAAACCACTCGAAACCTCCACCATGTCGAAACCCAATTTCTTACATTCCTCTATGTAGGCGTTCAGGGCGTCCGGCCCCTGCGTGAGCACATGCTCCATGAATCCTCCCGTCGAGACCATTACGTTGTGCTCGTGGCACAGAGAAATCAGATCTACTAAGATCGATTGAGGCATCAAACTGAACGACCCTCCTGCAAACTTGAGAGCATCGACATAGTTCCCCATCGTTTCGAGAATGTCTTCCAGGGATCGTTTCCCGAGCGGCGAGTAGTAGGGGCCCCTAATCTCAGTTATCCCGTGTTTCCTTGGTTTGGAGTCACGTTCGTTGGTTCTGAGAAAGGCAAAGGCTTTTTCATTGATCACACCTAGTGTGTGAGTGGTCATCACGACTCCTTCACGCATGCGATGCTTTCAGAGATTGCTTTGCGTGCGGAGCTGCCACGTTGCTGAGCAGTCCAGTAAGCTCTCTCACTCGTATCAGCTCCAGGTTCTTCACGGCGTCAGCAATCGAATCCCGCAACGAGGCCGTCGTAACAGACCTAGTGACTCGCTCAAACTTTTCGATCGCCATCTCCCAAGACATGAAGTCAGGATAGTTGTGAATCTCTTTGCTGAGTACTCGGCCGTCGTAGAGCGTAATCGCGAGCCGGCAACGCATCTCGCGTGGGAAATGGCCGGAAAACTCGTCAACCAGGTGGACCGAAATCTTGCTCAGCATTTCCTGAACATCGCGGCGGTTGATTCTCTCGGTGCTGTACTGTTCCGGCATAACTTGCCCGTCAAGCAGTGCAACACTGATCAAATATGGAAGACTATGATCGGCCTGTTCTTTTGTACTCACCGCCGTTTTGTCTCCCTCATCTCCTCCGCCGATGATGTGGTAAGCGACATCGAAGATTTCCACATCGATGTGCTCTACCTTGTCGGAGATGACTTCTTCCTGCTGTCTCAGTTGCAAAGCGCACGCAATTGCTGTTTGCGAGTGAACCTCCGCGTTGTATTTCTTAAGAATACTGGCTGTGACGCGTTCCAGACTCTCTAGAGACCAGTCAATATGAAAGCACCCGGCGATGGCGTCCATGAAACCCTTTTCGCCTTCGAACACTTCCAGAGGACCGGTAATGCCTCGCATGGCAAGAAACGTCGCAAAAGTGCAAGCTGCGGCCATATTCGCGTACGCCAAACCTTTCCAGTGCGACAGTTTGCCAGTTCGGGTGACTCGCAAGGCGTTGAAAGCGGTTCCACAGATCCCGATGGCGTTCGCTGTTTTTGTAACATCGAGATCGAGGGCCTTCGCGACTCCGCCCGCCACCGCATACGTCCCTTGTGTGATATGGTCGAAACCTGCAGCCCGCACCGGAGCGACATCGCTGAGGCGGCACTGAATCTGGTAGGCGACCGCGAGAGCGGTCATGAGGTCACGGCCAGTGCCGTTCGCGTATTCTGCTGCCGCCAAGACAGGCGCTAAATTATCGCTCGGATGGCAGGTTTCACCCTTGGTAAGGTAGCTGTCATTGAAGTCGAGGTAACGAATCAGAGCACCGTTGTAAAAGGAAGCTCGATCCGGGGCGGCCCGCCCGCCACCGATTAGCGTGCAGCAGCCTTTGCCGTCGAACTCTTCCACTTGATCTCGAATGAGCTGTACCGGACGACCTTCCATCGCACCGATGGCGCATCCGAGTGAATCAAGAACTCGAATCTTTAGCTGTGAGCGAGCGGCATCCGAGAGATCATCGAATGACTCCCGACACACGAAGTTGGCGAGCTGTTCAGCGTGCGTCACAATTCCCTCACATCGCTAGTCCTTTTCGCGACCACAACGCATATGGACTGTCCTCCCTTTCGTCATCCTGAAACGGTTCTTATGGGAGGGCAATGGTCCGTTTATACCTGCGACAGAAACGTCTGTAACAAAGCCCCCCAGGCAGAAGGTCTCTCTAGCGAATAGAAAATGACCACGAAGGGCGGCCGCGCACTTCCATCGTCGGTTTTTCGACTGTTACTGTATGCTTCAAGTCACTTATCTGAATGCCGCGCATCAAGCACGTTCACTCCTCTCTTTGCCATATGCGTAAGCCTCTTCTGTGACTACCGGAGTCACTTCAAAATTCTCAGTCGGAGGCGGTGAAGCTGTTGTCCACTCTAGCCCTTTGGCTCCCCATGGGTTGGGCCCCGCCACCGGACCGTATCGAGCTGACCAAATTAAATAGATGAGTGGGATCACATAACCAACGGCCAGAATCGATGCACCGGCCGAGGACAGCACATTTAATGTTTGAAACTCTGGCGGGTAGACAGCATAACGTCTGGGCATCCCCAGATAGCCGAGGATGAATTGAGGGCCAAAAGTAAGGATAAACCCGGCAAACACCAACACAGCTGCAATCCTGGCCCACCGGTCCGGGTACAGCCGGCCAGTCATCTTCGGCCACCAGTAGTGGATGCCTCCGAGATAACCCATTACGGCACCGCCCACCATGATGAAATGAAAATGGGCGATTATGAAATAGGTATCATGAACGTGTACGTCAATAGCCAGAGACGCCAGGAGCAGGCCCGTCAATCCTCCCATCGTAAAAAGACCAATGAACCCCAGCGCATAAAGCATCGGTGCATCGAATGAAATCGATCCTTTGTAAAGAGTGGCCGTCCAGTTGAAGACCTTGATCGCTGATGGAATCGCCACGGCGAAGCTGAAGGCCGAAAAAACCAGACCTGCATAAAGGGACTCCCCACTAATGAACATGTGGTGGCCCCAAACAAGAAAGGAGAGCGCCGCAATGGCGACACTCGAGAAGGCGACGAAGCTATAACCGAAGACTCGCTTTCTCGAGAATACGGCGATCAGCTCACTGATGACTCCCATCGCAGGCAAAACCAGAATATAAACCTCGGGATGCCCGAAGAACCAAAAGAGGTGTTGGAAGAGAATTGGATCTCCTCCCAGTGCCGGGTCGAAGAAACCAAAATGCAGGAAACGCTCGAGCATGAGCAACACCATCGTGATCGCGATAACCGGCATGGCGAGAATGAAGATGATGCTCGTCGCGTACATCGACCACAAGAAAAGCGGAAGACGAAACCAGGTCAGTCCTGGAGCCCGCATCGTATGGATCGTGACGATGAAGTTGAGTCCCGTCAAAACCGAGGAAAAGCCAGAGATAAAGACCCCCATAGCCGCTGACATTACGTTAGAGTTTGCGTAAGTCGTGCTGAGAGGGGTGTAAAACGTCCAGCCGGTGTCCACGCCGCCAGCGATGACGGAATAAAGGAAGAACGTCCCACCGGTCATGAAAATGTACCAGCTGAACAGATTCAACCGCGGAAACGCAACGTCTTTCGCACCGATCATCAACGGAATGAGGAAATTTCCCAAAACCGTGGGTATGGAAGGCGCCAGGAAGAAGAAGATCATGATGAGACCGTGGAGGGTGAAGAGCCTGTTGTAAGTGGACGGCTCGAGGAGAGAGCCCTGCGGTTCAATGAGGTTCAATCGCATAAGTGTCGCTGCCGCGCCGCCAATGAAGAAAAAGAAGGTAATTGCAGCGAGGTACAGCCAGGCGATCCTCTTGTGGTCGGTTGTGAAGAGCCAAGACTTCCACCCGTAGCTCGCGTTGAGATAGTGGACCCGTGGAAGAGCGCCGATTTCAGCCACTGTTGTACTCATTGCTTCGCGGCCTTCTTTCCTTCACCCTCTCGTTTTGCAAGCGATTTGACATAAGCGGTTAGCTGCAAGATTTGTTCTTCCTGTAGTTGTCCCTGAAAGGTCGGCATGGTGGGCGTATAGCCCGCCACAATCTTTGCCGACGGATTGAGGATGGATTCGCGAATGTAGCCGTCGTCAGCGACAACGGTCTGACCGTTATTCAGTTTGACCGGTGAACCATACAACCCGACGAATGATGGGCCTCGTCCGGTTTCGTGACAGGTGCTGCAGGCATATTGCCGATACAGATCGGCTCCTGCCTCGGCCAAGGATTTCCCGGTACCACCGCGACTAAGCCACTCGGCGTACGCGGCGGGTTCCATGACGGTGATCCACCCGACCATGGCGGAGTGCGACGTCCCGCAGTACTGGTCGCAAAAAAGATGATATCGTCCCGGCTTCGTGGCCGTAAACCATTCGGTTGTATAGTGGCCGGGCACAACATCCTTCTTGATTCGGAATGCAGGAATGGCGAAGTCATGAATCACATCCTGAGAAGCCATTATGAGTTTTATCGGAACACCCACAGGCACATGGAGTTCGTTAATGTCCCGTCGACCGTTTGGGTACTGGACTTCCCACATCCATTGCTTTCCAAGCACAAAAATTTCGGTGGACAATGCCGGTGGAAGCACATTGCGAACGAAAAGCGCAGTTCCCCATAAAAACATCATCACGCATATCCCAGCCGGAATGACCGTCCATGTGATTTCAAGAAGGAGATAGTCTTTGGTTGGTGAAGGTACTTCGTCACCAGGACGACGACGGTATTTTACCCCGAGATAAATGATTGCCCCAAAGATCAAAATGCTGAAAAAGACGACGATCCCCACTTCGAAGTAAAACAAGTTTTGCCAGTCAGTTGCCCAACTGGAAGCTTGGGTGAAGTTGCTGGAAGGTTCAGGCGTCATGGATTTCCTGCACATTTCCTGACCCGGAGAGCAAACTCACATGGCACTCGCAGCTCATGCCGCCGCGTGCTTCCTGCCGAGAGACATTGCCAACACCAGGCCCCCCAGCGAGAGGACCGTTGCCAACGCCGCAAGTTTAAGCACATGGGAAACGATCACGCTGTACTTGCCTGTTGCGGGGTCATATTGCGAGCAGTACAACAGCACCTGGTCTACCGGAGAGCCGATCTTCCCCTGTGACGCCTCGACCAATCCAAGTCGCAAGTTTCCACTTGGGTACTGAATCCCGTAAAAATACCTGGCGAGGTGTCCGTCCGGAGTCAACACCATGATGCCGGTGGCATGAAAGTATTGTTTGGTTTGCGGATCGCAGTTGTACCGGAAGCCGATTGCTTGCGTCAGTTGACGAATTGAAGGCTCATCACCGGTCAGAAAATGCCAGCCTGCGCTAGCGTTCGGCCGGCCATACAACCCGACATAGATCGCTTTCTTTGCCGCCGCAAGCGAAGGTTTCTCGGTGGGGTCAAAGCTGACGGTCACGACTTCAAACTCCTGCCCGATGTTGTATTTTAGTTCCTTCACGCTGTGCAGTACGCCGTTCAGCACGATCGTGCAAAGCATCGGGCAATCGTAATAAGCGAGCACCAGAACCACCGGCTTCTGTCCAAAATACTGTCCGAGCCTGACCTCATTTCCCGTCTCATCTCGGAATACGAGATCGAGTGGAACCTGACTGTTCAACTTCTGATCGATCCCGACGTCGCGAAGAAGTGGCGGAAGACTGCTTGAACTCGACGCGCGCGCAGGAACCACCGCCATGAGCTCTGTCGCTAGCCCGCAAACTAACGAGATAAGCCCGCTCAAAAGAAAAATTAGAAACCGTCTCATACGATTGAGCTCCCTCGAATATCAGTTCGAGTGCCCCGATGAATGTGATAACCCATCGAGCGCGCGTCATCCACGATTCCGTCGAATGACGTACGGGCCACACTGCGCGTTGTTCGGCATATGTCATATTTGCCCCGCCCCGCCCGAGAAAATGGCGTGGCGCGGCCTAAGTATCTGGTGGCGTCCTATACTTCTCCACAATCTGACGAGTATGCTGGTCAAAAATCACATATTCGCCAACCGACTCCGCGAGGAGATTCTTGATGCACAACTTCGCGTCTCCCGGGTCGTGTACTGCTCCAATCCAGACGAAGCCCGCGGAATCTTTTTTTAGAATGTCGTAACGGGGTAACGCCATCGTTCTTTTCTTCTCCTTGATCAGCTCGAGACTATCGCTTCGAGGACGCCGCTAACGCTTTTTCGCGGGACGTATTCGTATCAGTGAGCTTGGGCATCACAATTTCAAGTGTTTCACCGTCAAGCTTCGTCGCCGTTCTTGATGGATCGACTTCCATGGGTAACTCTTCTACTAGAAAAATCCGCTGTGTTTTCTTCTCCGTGTGAGCAGGCTGGTCACCTCCACAAATCACGTCGACCTCTCTTTCGCCGCTGATCGTTAAACGCCGCGGCTCGATGCTCACGCTAATTTGGTCTGCTGTAAAAGAGCCTGGCAAATCGGCAAGAAAGATCGCGGCTCCAGCCGCGTCTTTTAACTCGTGACGGCATGGCTGCAGGACTTCTAATTCGGCGTCAACCCAATCATTGATGTCATAGCCGTGAACGTGGCCACGGCTCTCGAACAATTCATAGGCGCGACGAGCAATCATGTCGTGTATTTCATTTTTTCGATTGATCGAGACATCAGTCCCAACAAGTTTCACTTGTCTGGCGGGTTCGCGCCGCCGCGCTTCCGATTGCATTCCCATTGTTCATCTCCTTTTACTTTCCTTCCTCAATGCGGTGCATCCCGAATAGCGTTCCCTCTCGCTTGAATCAGCGATTCCAGGGTTTGCGGATTTCTAGGCAGGCTCAAAGCAAGCTTGAAGTCAATGTAGCGGAACAAGCTCCTGTTGTTGCCCGAGCCGGATCGAGCCTCGATGAATGTGCGGTGGCAGGACTTGCCGCGCCTTCTGCCTCCTTCTTAGTCTGCTTTGCTGTTGCATTCTGCTGGCCTCGCCAAACCGCGCGCCTGCGCTTACGTCTTCTTTTCCATGACTGCATAAAAATACCCGTGGGGTCCCACCGCCATGGAAATTACCTGCCATCCTTGCGCGCCATCACGGATTACTTCTTGACGAAACGTCTCGAGATTCTTAGCTTCAATCACTTTGTATTCGATTCCAGGCATTAGTCCTTCCGTTTGCTATCGAAGCCTTAGCCCAACTCCTGACCACTGACCAATGCTCGACTCTTGGGCAAACTAGGCACCCCGGTCGGCCGCGTAACGGTGACGGTGCCAAAAATGCAACGATTGCACGAGCGACGCGCTCCAAGGAACTCCACAGCAAACGATATGGTCAATGAGAAGGTACAGCGCGATTAATGCCACCAAACATACATAGAGGACCGCGAACAAGAAAAGCGCCGCAAGCAACTCACGCATGAAATAACTTTCAAAAGCCAGAAAGGCAACCAAAAGCACCCAAATCCATTTCTGTTTCCAAAAATTCATCAAGGAAACAAAGCCTGTCGTGCGCACCCTCGGAGCAGTGGAACTTGATGGTTGGTAGCCGGAGAGTGGTTTCACATTGGTGGCGGCTACCTCAAGTGGGGTGCTAGGGATGCGCGACGAATTTAGTTCTCTGTGCACTGCAGTTCCATCTTTGAACTGCGGCCAGACTGTGGCAATGGGTCGTTTATACTCTCGCGAGAAACACCTGTAACATGCAGGAAGTTGACCTCACATAAACCACCTCGAGTTGTACCCAGTAAGATCAGATCAAGGGCGAGCCAAATCCGGAAGCGTTAAAGGAGCTTTCGCTGCATCGCGTGAGTGACTGCCTCTAGGCGGTTGTGGGTATGCAGTTTCTGGTTGATGTGGTGTAAATGATTGCGCAAAGTCTGCAATGTTATCTGCAGTTTGCGCGCAATCTCGGCAGAACTCTTCCCTACCAAAAATAGTCGAAGGATTTCTTTTTCGTGCTCGGAAAGCGGAGAGACCGGGGCGGGCCTCGCAACGAAATCAGGCAGATTGGCTAACTGTCGAGAAACTTCCATCATTTTATGAAGAAGCTTTTCGTTTTTTTTCCTCTCGGTGATGTCATGGGCTAGGTGCACGATCAGCCGGCGATGATTCCGAGAGTTTTCATAGACCAACGCAGACACACTCACCCACATTCGGCGTCCAGAACGGACCTTCACTTCCAGGTCAAAGTTTGGAATTTCCAAGTGCCTCGCGGCACAATCTCTTACAGCGCAATCCTCACCACAGACCTGGGTACCAAGGGGGCCACGTCCCTGTAATAGACTATGGCAGGTCGTGGCACGCGCTTCCGAGGCGCTGTAGCCAAAAAGCTTTTCTGCGGCTCTATTCCAGGAACAAATCTCGCCCTGGTCAGTTACCGTGAATGCGGCGTCAGAAGTTCCTTCCAGGAGATCAAACAGCTCCTGTTCCAACATGGGAGAAATCCTGTGATGCGTAGATTCTTGTCCGGTAGAAACGGATCAGGAAGCCCTGCCAACGTTCGACTGATTCTATCACCGCATCAGAACGTTAAGGGCAAAGGCTGTCGCATCACGATAGATTACCGACGTTTGCGCGCCTCCCGCTGGGATGGCTTTCGCAGATTATGGAGGTGCTGCCCTAAACGCGCCCACTGTCGAAGGTTACAGCTTCGCGAGTTGCATGAATTGCAGTCCACGGTGAAGAAAAGTAATAACAAAATCACCGCCCAGCGACCGGACCAGACGAAAAACCCATTCCCTCCAATGAGTACGGCTGTTCTTGTGAGAGTACAGGTGAACCATTGTCATAAGGTTGGTGCGATTCGAAGATGGAAAGGACCGATGATGACCAAGGGAGAGCCACCCAGCCTGAAACTTTATTTCCAAAGGAGAAAAATCGTTATGTCTGATACGAATAAAGTGACGCCAACGAAAGAACAGATTCGAGGCAGGGCATACGAAGTTTATGAAGCACGCGGACGCCGACACGGCCAGGACGTCGACGATTGGATTACCGCCGAAAGAGAGCTGGCCGGGCAAAGCAACCGGTCTGCACAGAAAACACGAGCGGCCAAGCCAGGCTAGACAAATGCACGCCAGGTAGAAAGGATTTTTGCAATGTCTGCCATAAGTAAAACACTACTAACCGAAAATCACATTGCACAACGAGCATATGAAATCTATCTCGATGGTGGCAGCAAGAATGGCCGCGACATCGATGACTGGCTAGTCGCCGAAAAAGAGCTATCCGAACGGGATTCCTCCCCTCCACAGAAGGTGAGGACGGCAGCCGCAGGCCAAGGACATTCCGCTTCGGTAGCAGAAGCAGATTCTAAACGCGGCTCGCCGGTCCATCACGATCGGATTGATCCCTCTTGGAAATCTTAAGTTCAAACTAGCGTGAGCTCTGTGGCACCGTGTGAACCGGCACGAAATCCTCAAAGGCAAAAATTTCGATCTGTTGCGCGAAATTGATGAATCTGCTGATGCGATGTGGTCATCTAAGAATGAGCGCTTGACGCCCCGCAGACGGGATCTTACGAACAGGCGGCAATCGCATGGAAACCATTCAATGGCGGTTTGATGTTGATCGGGACCAAACAGACTGACGGAGGAAGTTTACGTGTCGCCACGCCAGAATCGAAGATTGCGGTGACCTCAAAGGATTCCGTTATTCGAGAGACATCCGTAGCAACGTACACCGTGCCGACAGATTTCCCTGAATCCGATGGCACGCTCGAGTGGGACAAGACCACCCTCGTTTTGGTAAACGCGAGCGCTGGCGACAAAGTGGGGATTGGCTATACCTACGCTGGCCTCGCGACCGCACAACTAATCAGCGGCACGCTCTTGCCCATAATCCATGGAATGGATGCCATGAACGTTCCCGCATGCTGGTCGGCAATGAGACACGCAATTCGCAATCTCGGACGGCCAGGTATCTGTTCGATGGCCATTGCCGCGGTTGACTCGGCGCTTTGGGATATGAAAGGAAGGCTGTTGAACCTTTCCCTGACCTCACTCCTCGGCGCGGCGCAACCCAGCATCGAAGTCTATGGCAGTGGCGGATTCACATCGTACTCGATCGAGCAGTTGCAGAGGCAGCTAGGCGGGTGGGTCGAGCAAGGAATCAAAGCGGTGAAAATGAAGATTGGTCGGCATCCCGAACAGGATGTTGCGCGTGTGCGGGCTGCGCGTGAAGCGATCGGCGCTGATGTCGGGTTGTACGTGGATGCAAATGGCGCTTATTCGCGAAAACGAGCGCTGCTCATGGCGGAACGGTTCACGGAGTTCGACGTGAGCTGGTTCGAAGAGCCGGTGACCTCCGACGACCTCGGAGGCTTGCACCTGATTCGCGACAGAGCGCCGGCCGGAATGGACATCGCTGCAGGTGAGTACGGTTATGACCTGGCGTACTTCAAACACATGCTCGACTCGCAAGCGGTGGATGTGCAACAAGCAGACGCCACGCGCTGCGCAGGCATCAGCGAATTCCTGAGGGTCGGCGCGCTGTGTGACGCAGCCAATATGCCGATGTCGGCGCACACGTCGCCTTCACTGCATCTGCATCCGTGCTGCGCGCTCCCGCGCCTGCGCAACATCGAATATTTCCATGACCATGTTCGCATCGAGAATATGTTTTTCGATGGTGTCATCCAGCCTGTGGGTGGAAGGCTTCATCCCGACCTATCACGGCCGGGTATGGGTCTCGAGTTCAAAAAGGCCGATGCTGAAAAATACGCAGTTTAGGAGCACTCCATAGAATTCGATCCTAACGCGCGCATCCGACAGGCTTTGCACTCTGAGGGTCTGAACGCCGTAGTTTGTTCGCTTCCCTCGAGTATCCTGCTGCTGACTGGATACTGGCCGGTCGTCGGTGAAAGCATAGCCATCTGTGTTTCGAGCGGTCCAACTGTGTTGCTGGTTCCGGAAGACGAGGCAGAACTTGCCGGAACGGGGTTCGCGGATTCCGTCGAGACCTTTGTCCCGGAAACGTTGACCGAAATGCGCAGCGTTTCCGCGGCCGTAAAGCCTCGCCTCGCCGAAATTTTTCACAAACTCAACATTAAATCTGGCTCTGTCGGCTTCGAATCCGGCGCCCGCTCGCAAGCAGCCTCTTATCTCGCCATGCATCTTTTTGGCAACGCGCTATCCGATATGTTGCGCGAATTACTTCCGGGTTCGAGGTTGACGCCCATCGATAAATGGCTGCGAAAGTTGAGCTCCGTCAAAACAACGCTTCAGCTGGAAAAAATGCGGCAAGCTTGCGCTATTGCGAAAAAAGCATTTGAGTCAGGCGCATCCCAGCTTCGTGTCGGCATGGACGAACCCGAAGTCGCCCATCTGTTTCGTGGACCTCTTTGCACGACCGAAATTCCCGGGCGTCCGATCCACCGGCATGATGGCTTCGCGTTCTGCAAGTCCGGTCCCAATTCAGCGAAAGCTTACGCGGCGTATGCGCGCACACGCCATCGCGCGCTCGAATCGCACGACCTGGTGATGATCCATTGCAACTCTTATGTCGATGGTTTCTGGACGGATATCACGCGCACATTCACGCTACAAACTCCGGACCAACGCCAGGAAAAAATGTACAGGGCGGTGTTTGCAGCCCGCAAGGCTGCGCTCTCGCTCATAAAACCGAATATTCGAGCAGCGGAGGTCGACTCGGTAGCAAGACAGGTCGTCGAAGATTACGGATTGGGCCAATACCTTAAACACGGGACGGGCCATGGCGTCGGGTTTTCACCCATGAGCGCGTACAGCGTTCCCAAGTTGCACGCCGAATCTCCGGATGTTCTCGAAGAAGGCATGGTTTTCAATGTGGAGCCCGCGGTATACATCGAAGGTTATGGGGGGGTCCGTCACTGCGACATGGTGGCGGTGACCTGCGACGGCTATGAGCTGCTGACGGATTTTCAATCGGACACCGCCGGTCTCACAGCAACGAGAGCAGATTCGACGCACGGGCTGCCCGTTCGTTTATCCGTGTGAAGTTAGTTCGAAGCGAAACGCCACGGCAGATTAATTTGGAAACGATTTCATGGAGAAAAACTCATGGCCAAAACGGTAGCGGAACTCTTGGTAGAGCGTCTGATCAGTTGGGACGTGGACACCATCTTCGGATTTCCGGGCGATGGAGTGAACGGAATCTTCGAGGCTTTGCGCACCCATCAGGACAAATTGAAATTTATTCAGGTACGTCATGAGGAAGCGGCTGCATTTGCCGCGTGCGGTTATGCCAAATATTCCGGACGGTTAGGCGTGTGTATCGCCACCTCCGGACCTGGCGGTGTGCATCTTCTGAATGGGCTCTATGACGCGAAATGCGACGGCCAACCGGTGCTGGCTATCACGGGCCACACCTTTCACGATTTGATTGGCACTCATTACCAACAGGACGTCGATTTGGACAAACTGTTTATGGACGTCGCCGAATTCAATCAGCGCATTATGGGTCCCGCCCATGTAAATAATATCGTCGATGAAGCCATCAAGACCTCGTTGACGCGACGCACCGTGAGCCACATTACCATCCCCAAGGATATTCAGGAATGGACCTCTCACGACGAGGAGCGCTCGAACGCCAACGTGCCAAAACACAGCGCAAATGTGTACGCGGCGGCTCATCCACGACCGTCGCAAGAATCACTCGAAGAGGCCGCGCAAATAATCAATCAGGGCTCGAAAGTCGCCATTATGGCGGGCGCCGGGTGTTTGAATGCCCGTGCCGAAATACTGCAGCTCGCGGAATTGCTAGGCGCGCCCATCATTAAACCTCTTCTCGGAAAAGCCGTCGTGCCCGACGACAGTCCCTACACCACAGGAGGAATCGGTTTGCTCGGCACGGCTCCTTCCCAGGACGCGCTGAAAACTTGCGAAACCTTGATCATCGCGGGAAGCGGATTTCCTTATATGGAGTTCTATCCCAAGCCCGGCCAGGCGAAAACCGTTCAAATCGATATCGATCCGGCGCGAATTGGCTTGCGGCATCCAGTGGATGTCGGGTTGACTGGTGAATGCCGCGCCGTGTTGCGCGCGCTTCTGCCCCTGATTCACAAGAAAGACGATCAGGATTTTCTGAATAAGGCTCAAAAGAAGATGAAAGACTGGAATAAGCTCCTCGAAGAACGGGGCACCCGAAAAGATAAGCCCATGAAGCCGCAGGTGGTGACGTGGAACCTCAACAAACTACTCGACGACGATGCCATCGTGTCGTCCGACAGCGGAACGATTGCCACCTGGAGCGCTCGCTATATCGATATGCGCGGCGATATGAAGTTTTCGCTTTCAGGCTCGCTCGCCACCATGGCAAATGGACTTCCCTACAGCATCGGCGCGGCGGTGGCCTTTCCGGGAAGACAGGTAGTGTGCATCGTCGGGGATGGCGGGCTGACGATGCTCATGGGCGAGATTGCCACCCTCGTGAAGTACAAACTATCGGTCAAGGTCATCGTGATCAAGAACAACGTGCTGGGACAAATTAAATGGGAACAGATGGTGATGGAAGGCAATCCTGAATTTGGCGTCGAGTTGGAACCTATCGACTTTGCAGGTGTAGCCAAGTGCTGTGGCGCCGCTGGTTACACCATCGAAGACCCCGAGCAGGCGGCAGACATCCTGCGAGAAGCTCTCGCCCATCCCGGGCCCGCAGTGATTCAAGCGGTTGTTGATCCCAATGAACCTCCGCTCCCTGGCAATGTCACATCCGAGCAGGCGTTTAAATTCGCAGAATCACTTGCCCGGGGACAGAAGGATAGCTGGAAGATCATTAAGACCGTTTTGAAGGACAAGGTTCGCGAAGTCATCTAAGGCAATCGTTGAAGGACCAGTTAACAAGGATCCGTTCACGAAGGAATGGACCGATGGTTTTCCCAATCAGTTCTCTGACTAAAGCGGGTAGAAATCCCTCGGATTCTCGCGAAACTAAGGACGAGATGCACAGCGTCGAACTAGCGATTATCCATCACATTCGAGAAGGCCGTTTTCAAAGAAGCCTGGCGTTGATGGCTGGTCTATCCAGCGTTATCGCCGGACTTGAAGTGTCTTACGAACACTATCGCGGCAGTTACAGCAATCCGGTTATGTACACGCCAGTCATCCTAAGTGGCGCCCTGGCCGCTGCCGGTGTTGCAGGGGCGGTAAACCGGCGGGCAGCTCGCACTGTTCTACCGCTTGTCTCCGCGCTTACGCTGGCCGATTGCCTTATTGGGTTTGGGTTTCACGTGCGTGGAATAAAGCGAAAGCCCGGAGGTTGGCGTCTGCCGATAACCAACATAGTTATGGGGCCGCCAATTTTTGCGCCTCTTTTATTTGGAACGAGCGCATATCTCGGATTGGTGGCTTCGTTCTTGAGGCGAGAAGATTCCTCGTCACAAGTTCGCCTCCATCCAGCAGCGGCGGGATCAAAATTGTTACCGAAGAAATTGTATCGTCACGAAATAACGCTTGTTCAGGAACTCCGGGAAGGCCGGTTCCAGCGTCACCTGGCGGTCACCACCGCGGCTGCGGCTTTTTTCAGCGGCATTGAAGCGTTGTACTCGCATTACAAAAATAATTTCAAGTATCTCGCGCAGTGGAGTCCGATTGTAATCGCAGCCGCCCTTACCGGAACAGCCTTAGCCGCGGCAAGAAGTCCGCGCGTCGCGAAAAAACTTTTGCCAGCGGTTTCCGCGTTGGCGATCGCGGATGGCGTCGTGGGATTTTATTATCACGTGCGCGGTGTTGCTCGTCGGCCCGGCGGTTTGCAACACCCGGTCTACAATGTAATGTTTGGTCCCCCGATTTTCGCCCCGCTCCTTTTCGCGGCATGCGGGTTTCTAGGCATACTAGCCAGCATGTTCCGGAGAGAACGCTAATGTCCGGAGCAAATCATGATGGCTGGCCGGTTGATCCAAAAACCGGAAAACCGTTGGAGCAACTCGCCCACCCGGGCTACTACCCGGGCTTTCGTACCCTGAGCCAAAAGGATTTTTGGGACGAGGCCACGCGAAAAATTGTACTCGCCAGAGTAGATGACATTCCCTCTATCCGGTTTTTTTCGCCTGAAGATCTGGAACTCATGACCGCCGTATGCAATCGCATCCTGCCTCAGGACGACCGCGATGATCTCCACAAGATACCAGTAGTCAATTACATCGATGAGCGTCTGTACGTCAACCGCCTCGATGGATACCGATTCGAAGGAATGCCACCCGACCAGGAAGCGTACCGGCTCGGACTGCAAGGAATAGCCGAAGTGGCGCGATACCTGTTCAGCCGGCGATTCGTGGATCTCAATCCGCTCGACCAAGAAGTGGTGCTGAAGACCTTGCATGACGGAAATCCTCCCGCTGGACACGAGGTCTGGCGGCGGATGCCCGTGGAGCGCTTCTGGCTTCTCCTTGTACAGGATGTGGTCGGCGCATATTACGCGCACCCCTACGCTTGGGACGAAATCGGATTCGGCGGTCCGGCCTACCCGCGAGGGTACATGCGCCTGGAAAACGGTGAACCAGAACCTTGGGAAGAAAATGAGCGGCGCTACCAATGGGCGGCGCCACCTGGTTCACCATCGGCGGAGTTCAGCCCCGTCGCGGGCTCCACGGAACATAAGGGCAGTCCCGGTCAAGGAGGCACGCATTGAAAACGCCTCTTTTTGGCGCCTTCGAACCTCCCGAGCACAAGCACATGCTCGGGGCCATCCAACACATTGACCTGCCCATGCGCCGTTACAAAAATGATGAGCAGGTAGACTTCTGCATAGTCGGCGTTGGGTCTGCAGGCGGCGTGTTGTTGCAGCGGCTGGCCCGTGCGGGATTCAGCGTGGTCGGACTCGAAGCCGGTCCGTTCTGGGATACCGAGCGCGATTGGGTCAGCGATGAAGCGGGCTCCTACAACCTGTATTGGAATGAGCTGCGCATTACAGGTGGGCAGGATCCGCTGGCGCTTGGCGCCAATAATAGCGGCCGAGGAGTTGGCGGCGGCTCCGTTCATTGGGCTGGGTTCACCCCACGCTTGCATCCTTCGGATTTTCGCATTCACTCTGGAGACGGCGTGGGGGTGGATTGGCCAATCTCGTACGCGGACATAAAGCCGTATTATGAATTGCTCGAAAAAGAAATTCCTGTGTCCGGCCCCGCCTACTATCCCTGGGGCGATCCCCATGGTTATCCGTATGGTCCTCACCCCATGGGTGGGTGCGGGGACATTCTCATCAAAGGCTGTACCAAGCTGGGCATCGGCGTAAGCATTGGCGGCCCGGTGGCCATTCTCGCTGGCTCTCATGGAGACCGTCCTCACTGCATTTACCGTGGTTTTTGCATTCAAGGATGTAAAGTCGGCGCTAAACAAAGCACGCTGATCTCGCATGTCCCCGACGGGCTAAAGCACGGCGCAGAAATTCGCGAACATTGCATGGTTTCGCGGATTAACCTCGGCAAAAATGGACGCGTGAGCGGCGTGACCTACCTTGACCGCAATGGAATCGAGGACGCGCAGAAAGCCAAAGCGGTCATCGTCTGCGGATACGCCATCGAAACGCCACGGCTTCTGCTGAACTCCGCTTGCCCGGGCCATGAAAATGGCCTGGCAAATTCGAGTGGCACCGTCGGTCACTACCTGATGGCGCAGGCGGGTAATGTAGTGCTTGGGCGCTTTGAAGAGTTGGTACGCATGTACAAAGCGCCTCCCGCCCACGCGCTCACCGAAGAATTTTATGAAACCGATCCCAAGCGTGGATTTGCTCGCGGGTTTGCGGTACAAACCGTCAGTCCGCTGCCAATCTCATTCGCCCGGCAAATGATGGTTGCCAAAGGCGCGTGGGGTTGGGGCATGCGCCAGTTGATGATGGACTACAACCACTGGGGAGCGATCGCGCTGCTCGGCGAAATCCTTCCATGGGACGACAATCGCGTCGAATTGGCGACCGAAAAGGACCGTAACGGTATTCCCGTTGCGAAAGTTACTTTCAACCTGCATGACAACGACAAAAAACTGATCGAGTTTGGCAAGAACAAAGTGATGGAAATTATGCAAGCTGCCGGAGCTGAGGAAGTCGTGCAGGAAGCACGTTACGCCCATCTAGTAGGCGGCGCTCGCATGGGAAACGATCCACGCCAGTCCGTCGTCGACAAGTTCGGCCGGTCACACGATATTCCAAATCTTTTTGTGTGCGACGGAAGTGTAATGCCCACGCAAGGATCGGCAAATCCTGGACTGACGATCCAATCGCTAGCAGCACGCACTGCCGACTATCTGATCTCCCAGCGAGGCGCGGGTTTCACGAAACTCACTCCCGCGGAGTCGCAGCTCCCTATTCGTTACGACTTGTCGCCACCCGGCACACGGGGGAAAGGCGTGCCGCGCCTGGCGTGACGATCAATTCTCCATCATCAGGAATTTTTTGCACTTTTCATTTTGCAGTTTTGTGGACTTGAACAAAGGAGTTTCCAATGTCCTCGCCAAACCGAAACAAAGTGGAGGTTGTGGTGATCACCGGTGCATCGGCCGGCGTTGGCCGCGCCACCGCTCGAGCATTCGCGCGCAGGGGTGCGCACATCGGCCTCCTGGCTCGTGGGAAGGATGGCCTGGAAGGAGCGCGAGCTGACGTCGTGTCTGGGGGCGGCGAAGCGCTGGCTATTCCGACTGACGTCGCTCACAGCGATGAAGTCGAAGCTGCCGCCGAAGCAATCGAGAAGGAGTTTGGCCCCATCGATATTTGGGTAAACAATGCGATGACCACGATTTTCGCGCCCCTCAAAGAAATTACACCCGATGAGTTCAAGCGCGCGACAGAGGTCACCTATCTCGGCACGGTGTACGGAACGATGGCCGCCATCAAGCGTATGTATCCTCGCGACCGTGGTTCGATTGTTCAGGTAGGCTCGGCGCTCGCGTATCGTTCGATTCCTTTACAAGCTCCCTACTGCGGCGCCAAACATGCCATTCGCGGTTTCACGGATTCCCTGCGCTCCGAGCTCATCCACGATCGTAAGAACATTCATTTGACGATGGTGCAGATGCCGGCGCTCAACACACCGCAGTTCAATTGGTGCAAGACAAAACTTCCTCGTCATCCTCAGCCCGTCCCTCCGATCTTTCAACCTGAAGTCGCCGCGGAAGCCATTGTTTGGGCCGCGCATCACAAGAGGCGTGAAATTTACGTTGGAGGTCCTACCGTGCAAGCCATCGAGGGAAATAAAATTGCCCCCGGCTTGCTGGATCTGTATCTCGCGCGCACCTGCTACACCGGGCAGCAAACCGACCAGCCCGTCAGCCCGGATCGTTCCAACAATTTGTTTGAGCCGGTAGCCGGGGATCACGGCGCTCACGGAATCTTTGACAACCGGGCGCAAGACTACAGCGCACAGCTTTGGCAAACAACTCATCGCAGTTGGCTGCTTGCGGCCGGCCTGGGGGTCACTGCTTTAGCTTGCGGCGCGATGATCGGAGCAAGGCGATGGAGCTAGTACAAACAGACCGGCAAAAAGCGGAAACGTTGGGCGCGAGTCTCCGGCATGATTCGCGCAAGAGTTTCCGCCGGCGTCGGGTGATTTTTGCATTGTTCCTGACGGCGAGCGCTTCGATGAGTGTTGTCGCGTTGTATCAGCTGGGAATCATTAAGCGGCTTCCCGATCCGCCCCTGCCTCGATTTAATTCCGGCAAAGTAACGCGCTCGGCGAAGGCTTACTCGCTATTGGGAACGCCCGACGCTGTTCTGGCATTGGGCAGTTATGCGCTGACCATGGCCCTGGCTGCGATGGGATCGCCCGATCGAGCCAGCGAACAACCGCTGCTGCCCATGGCGTTCGCGGCCAAGGTGGGATTCGATGCCGTTCTCGGAGCCAGGTACGCAATTGACGAATGGTCGAAAAACCGCAACTTGTGTTTCTGGTGTCTGATCGCCACCGGCGCCGCGATTGCCTCCGTGCCATTGGCGATTCCCGAGGCACGCACTGCACTTCGCTGTCTGACGGTTTAGGTGGGCGCAAGCCCAGTTCATTACAAAGACCGAGGAAGGCTTTCATGGGCTCTCAGAAAGAAAACAGCGTCGTCGCTCCCGGGTATCCGGGAAGTCCCGCTCGCTGGACTTCGAGTAGTAAGAGCGGCGTTGGAACGGCGGTCAGCAGCCAGAGCCGGCTGTGGTTTACCGTCTCGCATGGAATCATCAACGAAATTTATTATCCAAATATCGATCGGGCCGATACGCGCGATTTCGGGTTGTTAGTCACGGACGGTTTAAAGTTTTTCTCCGAGGAAAAACGGGATACCGAGCACAAGATTGAGCCGCTTGCGCAGGGCGTTCCGGGTTATCGCATAACCAACACCTGCAAGCGTGGCCGCTACCGCATAGTAAAGACCGTGGTCAGCGACTCTCTCCGGGAAGTTCTATTACAAGAGATACGATTTGAAACGCTCCAAGGCTCTATAAACGATTACCACCTGTACGCCCTGTTGGCTCCACATATTAATGACCAAGGCCAAGGAAATGACGGGTGGTTGGGTAACTACAAAGGCCTCCCCGTCCTGTTTGCGCAACGGAACGGCACCGCGCTGGCACTTGCGTGTTCAACTGTTCTCCTCGGTAGAAGTTGCGGCTATGTTGGTTGCGGCGACGGTTGGTCGGATATCAGCAAGCATAAGCGTATGACCTGGTTCTATCCGAAGGCAATGAATGGGAATATCGCTTTGACCGCAGAAATCGATCTGCGATCCTGCGGCGGGGCTTTTCGTCTGGCACTCGGGTTTGGAGAAACTCCCGCGGAGGCTGCGCAGCGCGCTAGATCGACGCTACTGGAGAAATTTGATTGCGTTGTAAAGCGCTACGTCGACGGATGGCAAGGCATCCAGAAGTCATTCCTGGATTTGGGAGAAACTCAACAAGGTGCCTTCGATGCGTATCGCGTCAGCACCGCAGTCTTGAGAACACACGAAGCGAAACGATTTCCGGGCGGAATGATCGCGAGTCTGTCTATTCCCTGGGGTGCCTCCAAGGGCGATTACGATGTCGCTGGGTACCACGTGGTGTGGCCTCGCGATCTAGTTCAGGCTGCCGGCGCATTACTGGCGGCGGGAGACGCGGACAGTGCGCGTCGAACTCTATCTTATTTAATGAGCACGCAAGATGAGGACGGTCACTGGCCGCAAAATATGTGGCTCGAGGGCACCCCGTATTGGAATGGGATTCAAATGGATGGGACCGGATTCGTCATCTTGCTTGCGGATCTGCTGCGACGTACCGGGAAATTGTCCGAGATCAATGCCTGGCCAAGCGTCCGCGCGGCAGCCGAATTTCTCGTGAAAAACGGCCCCGAATCCCAGCAAGACCGGTGGGAGGAGAATTCGGGCTATTCCACCTACACGATGGCGGTCGAAGTTGCCGCTTTGCTGGCTGCCGCGGATTTCGCGGAGCAAATGCACGAATCGAACGTGGCCAACTATTTGCGTCAAACGGCGGATACCTGGAACTTCAACATTGACCAGTGGACTTATGCGACCGGCACAGAACTCGCTCGCAAAGTTGGCGTTGCTGGTTACTATGTTCGTTTAGCTCCGCCTGAGGTTATCAGGACAGGGTCAGTCCTGAACATCTCACTGAAAGTTAAAAATCAACCAGTGGACAAAGCCACGCTGCCAGCGAGCGCGGTGGTAAGCCCGGACGCTCTGGGACTTGTGCGCTACGGCCTCCGTGCTGCAAACGATCCGCGCATCGTGAATACAGTTAAGGTCATCGACGCCATGCTCAAAACGGAACTTTCCACTGGACCTGCGTGGCACCGCTACACGATGGATGGTTACGGAGAAACTAGTGACGGTGGCCCCTTCCGCAGCGAGGGCATCGGACGCGGCTGGCCACTTCTAGGTGGGGAACGAGCTCACTACGAACTTGCGCACGGCAACCTGGCCGAGGCGCGCCGGTTACGGGATGTGATGGTGAAGCAATCGAGCCAGGGAGCGCTGATCCCCGAACAAGTATGGGACACGCACGACATACCGGACCGCGAGTTGTTCAACGGTCATCCGTCAGGTTCCGCCATGCCGCTTGTTTGGGCTCACGCGGAGTATGTAAAGTTGGCACGGTCGCTGCGCGACGGCCGAGTTTTCGACACTCCTCCCCAACCGGTGCAACGCTATCAAGTTCAAAAAACCGGTTCTCCGCTGTGTACATGGCGCTTCAACCACATGACGCAGCATCTGGTACAAGGGATGCGTCTGCGGATCGAGTTACTGGCGCCCGCCATTGTTCATTGGAGCGCTGATGATTGGCAGACCAAGGCGGAGCTACGAACCGTGGACTCAGAACTGGGTCTGCACTATGCTGACTTGCCTACGAACGACTTGCCCTCCGGCAGAAAAGTCACATTCACTTTTTTCTGGCCTGATGCTCGGAGGTGGGAAGGAAAGAACTGGGAAATCCTAGTTGCCGTTAAACACGTCTGACGAACTCGTGTACCGAACTCGGTCGCATCGCGGAATGCAATAAATGCAAAACGGTTCTCCATTTACCCCGGCGTCAACTTTGGCGCAGCCCATTGCGCACTTGTTTGTCGTCGTGGGTATGGTGATGATCGCGATACTCCTGTTGGTGACCGCCCTCGTTCTTTATGCGTCCTTCCGCTATCGCTACCGCCCCGGAGCCAGAGAACCGCATCAGGAATTCGGCCGTCGAGGATTGGAGATTGCGTGGACCGTCGCCCCGCTCATCTTGCTCGTCTATATTTTCACGATAACCGTTCACGCGATGCACCGTGCAGACCCCGAGGTTTCGCAAAACCGCCTGCCAGACATGCTCATCGTGGGCCATCAGTGGTGGTGGGAGGCTCGCTACCTCGATTCTCACGTTCTCGCCGCGAATGAGATCCACATTCCCACCGGCAAACTCTTTCTGGTCCGTCTGGAATCCGCCGACGTGATTCATGATTGGTGGGTGCCTCAGTTGGGACGTAAGATGGACGCCGTACCGGGTCATCCCAATCTTTTTTGGCTGGAGGCCGATGCTCCCGGAACCTATCTGGGAACCTGCGCCGAATATTGTGGGGCCGAGCATGCCTGGATGCGCATTCGCGTGATTGCCGAGCCGCAGGTTGCATTCGAAGGTTGGACGGCACAACAGCTCGCGATCCCTTCTACCGCGGCCATGAGTGCTGATGCCAAAGACGGCGAAAAACTTTTTCAGAAACTGACCTGCTCCAATTGCCATTCTGTTTCGGGTTTCACTCAGGACACGGGCGTGGGGCCGAACCTGACGCATATTGCCGGTCGCGAGACGCTCGCAGCTGGCGTCCGCACCAACACGCCGGAAAACCTGGCTAAGTGGTTGGCCAATCCTCAAGCCGTTAAGCCCGAATCGCACATGCCGAATTTTCAACTGACCAACGAACAAGTGCGCTACCTCACTGCTTATCTGGAGACTTTGCAATGAGCGATGTTCCCGTGACCGTGGGTGCGCAGACCCTGCCGCTAACAAAGCGGGAACATACCTCCAGCATGCTCCGTTGGGTTGCGACTGTCGATCACAAGAAGATTGGCATCATGTATCTGGTGACCAGTTTGATTTTCTTTGCCGCGGGAGGGATTGAAGCGCTGTTGATGCGCATCCAGCTCGCTGTCCCGGGGAACTCCTTTCTTTCCCCCAACGCCTACAATCAGATTTTCACCATGCATGGCACGACCATGATCTTTCTGGTAGCTATGCCCGTGCTCACTGGCATGGCCAACTACCTCGTGCCGTTGATGATCGGCGCGAAGGATGTAGCGCTTCCGCGGATGAATGCCTTAAGCCTTTGGCTTCTGGTGTTCGGCGGTCTGTTTCTTTATTTCAGTTTTCTTGCCGGAGGAGCTCCGTCAGCGGGTTGGTTCAGTTACGCGCCGCTTAGCGAGAAAGCGTATTCCTCGTCGCAGGGTCTCGATTACTACGCGCTCGGTCTCTTCATCCTGGGCATTGGATCGATTGTTGCCGCCATCAACTTGATTGCCACCATTATTCTTTTTCGCGCGCCGGGAATGAGCATTCGCCGGCTGCCTCTATTTGTCTGGATGGTTTTGATTACCCAATTCCTTATCTTGCTGGCGCTTCCCGCGCTGAACGCTTCACTTTCGATGTTGCTTATCGACCGCCTCCTGAATGCTCATTTCTTCGTGACCGCTTCCGGTGGGTCCGCGCTGTTATGGCAGCATTTCTTCTGGGCCTTCGGGCACCCGGAAGTTTATATCGTCGTGTTGCCGGCCTTCGGAATGATTTCGGAAGTCATCCCGGTATTTTCGGGCAAAGTGATCTACGGCTACGAATTCGTCGCAGCCTCCACGGTGGCCATCGCGGTCTTGAGCTTTCTCGTATGGGCCCATCATATGTTCGCGGTGGGCATGGGACATCCCATCGACACAATTTTCGCCATAGGCAGCATGCTCATCGCGGTGCCGACCGGTGTAAAAATATTTAACTGGATCGCCACCATGTGGGGAGGTGCGATCCGTTTCACCACTGCAATGCTCTTCGCCGTCGGCTTTCTAGTGATGTTCACTATCGGCGGGCTCAGCGGCGTTTCTTTCGCGGCGTTTCCCATTGACTGGCAAGTTACGGACACCTACTACCTGGTCGCCCATCTCCATTACGTTCTCTTCGGCGGCACCATTTTCGCCGTCTCCTCGGGAATTTATTACTGGTTCCCTAAAATTACCGGGCGGCTGTTATCCGAAAAATTCGGGAAAGCGCACTTCTGGATAATGCTTGTCGGATTCAATTTGACATTTTTCGACCAGCATTTCCTCGGCATCATCGGCATGCCTCGCCGGGTTTTTACTTACCCCAATTTGCCCGGATGGGGAACAATGAACATGATCTCCACCATCGGAGCCTTCATCATGGGTATCGCGGTCATGCTCTTTTTGTGGAACATCCTGATCACTTTGCTGCAAGGAGAAATCGCCGGCGACAATCCCTGGAACGCCTGGACGTTGGAGTGGGCAACCACCTCGCCGCCGCCGGAGGAAAACTTCGAGCTCTTACCGCCCATTCGTAGTCGGCGGCCACTCTGGGATTTGGCCCATCCCGAAAATCCGGACTGGAAACATGGACGCTGAAAATACCATCGAGCAGTTCGCGATCAGCGACGAGAATCGTCTCGCCATGATTCTGTTTGTGATCTCGGAAGCCGTTTTCTTTTTGTTTTTAATCATTGCCTATGTATTTTTTCACGGTGCGGAAAAAACCGGCCCGAGCGCCGCAAACAGCCTGAACCCCTGGAAGACCGGCGCATTCACGGTGGCCTTGCTGAGCAGCAGTTTCACCATGTGGCGTGCGGAGAAAAGTTATACGCGTGGACAATTTCACGCGTTTCGCAATTGGCTGGCTGCCACCATCGCGCTGGGCGCGATTTTTATGTTTGGCCAGGGACGCGAATACCTTGGTCTCTACCGCGCCAACGTCACCGTCAACCGCAATCTCTTTGGCAGTTCCTTTTTTACCCTCACTGGTTTTCATGGACTGCACGTAATCCTGGGTTTGATCGCACTGCTTGTTTTATTTGCGCTGGCGTTCACGCGCTCGGAACGGCCGCGGGAATCGGCGGTTCGAACCATTGCGCTCTATTGGCATTTCGTAGATTGGGTGTGGGTGGTGATTTTTTCCCTGGTGTATTTGTGGGCTGTTCTCTGAGGCTGGGCCGATGACCCCTTGGCAGTTCCTTATATCGGGCTGGGATTGGGAACCATCCGTGATCGTCGGATGCGCGCTGCTTCTTTTATTTTACGCGGCGGCGCTTCGTTTTCGGTTTAGCTGGCGCGCGGGCTGCTTTGTATCTGCCCTCGTGCTGTTGTTTTTGGCCCTGGTCTCACCCCTGGACACGCTGGCGGACACTTACCTGTTCAGCGCGCACATGGTGCAACACATTCTGCTCATTTTAATCGTGCCGCCGCTGCTGCTTGTGGGCATCCCCCAAGAAGTCATGCGGAAAATGCTTGAGCGTTCGATGTTCGCGAAAATCGAACGCCTTCTGAGTTCCCCGACCCTCGCCTGGACCGCGGGCGTCGGAACCATGTGGCTCTGGCATTGGCCGCCGCTTTATAACGCCGCCCTGGCGAACGCACCACTTCACATTGCAGAACATTTGCTATTCCTGATTAGCGCCGTGGTTTTTTGGTGGCCGGTGATCGCCCCAGTCGAAAACTTGCGGCTCGCCCCGCTCTGGGCCGCGGTCTATGTCTTTGCGGCTTGCACCGCTCACACCATTCTCGCGATTCTTATCACCTTCGCACCCCTGGGAATCTATCCGGCGTATCTTCAGCCCGCGGACGCCTACAACATTTTGCCGTTGCTGCGCGGGCAGTGGGGACTTACTCCCGCCGCGGATCAACAGTGGGGAGGCCTGCTCATGTGGGTTCCGGCTTGCACCGTGTATCTAGCATTCATATTAGCCAGCTTGGCGAGGTGGTATCGAAATCCGGAAGAAGCCGGGGCGCCGAGCGCATACCCGGCAGCGGCGACGACGTTTGCGGCCGCGAAAGTTCACGCAAAGGACACCCAAGCGTAACGCGAAGTCAACGCTGAAAAAGTTGAGGTTCGATGAAAGACGAAACCATCCACCGCCCTCCGGCCAGTGCCGCTGCGCTGGCCAATGAACTTTGGACCAAACCGCGTCCGCAAACTATCCCGCGTCCTACCTACGCCCCAGCCGTCGTGGCGCTCGCGATCGTGTGCCTGTTGTGGGGATTGCTGACCACCTATCTGATCTCGCTTTTAGGACTGGCGCTGCTGGCAATCGGGTTGGTGAATTGGATTGGAGGATATCGCCATGAACGCGGATAGTCCGGAGTCTGGCTGCGCCAACCGCGCAGCTCCCGCATTGGACGCTCAGGAACTGGGGCGTCGCCAGTTTCTCAACCGGATAAGTCTGGCACTGAGCGGGTTTATGGGATTTCTTGTCGGCATCCCGATCATCGGCTTCTTGCTCGCGCCGCTATTCAAAAGCGCACCGCGCATGTGGCGAGCGGTGGGCACCGTCGAGAATTTTAAAATTGACGAGATTACCGAAGTTTCCTTCGAAGATACTTCCGCACTTCCATGGGCGGGACAAACCAGCAAAACGGCAGCGTGGCTGAATCGTTCGGGAGCCCAGCAGTTCGTCGCGTATTCCGCGAACTGTAGTCATCTCGGGTGTCCGGTGCGGTGGGAGGCGGAAGCCAGGTTGTTCATGTGCCCGTGTCATGGCGGTGTCTATTACCAGAATGGATCCGTTGCCGCGGGACCGCCGCCCAGAGGGCTTACGCAATATCCGGTGCGCATCCAGAACGGCCAGGTCGAAATTCTCACCAGTCCCGCTCCGATCACGTAGTCATTGGAAGCGTTAGAACAATGATGCACATCCTCAACCAAATCTGGCTTTGGCTCGATGATCGAACCGGCGCTTCAATAGTCTGGAAAGCGACAGCCGGCCATCTCGTGCCGCGAGGCACCGGCTGGTGGTATGTGTTTGGCAGTGCCACGCTCGCAGCATTCATGGTGCAGGTGTTCACGGGAATTGCGCTCGCAACGATTTATGTTCCATCCACGGCGGATGCCTACCACACTCTGGAATTCATCACCTATCAGGCAAAGTGGGGACACTTGCTCCGCGGCCTGCATTATTTCGGGGCTTCCGCCATGGTTTTGTTCATCGGGATCCACGTGACGCGTACGTTTCTTATGGCGGCATACAAGTTTCCGCGTGAAATGAGTTGGCTCAGCGGAGCCGCGTTGCTGATTTTTACCATCGCGATGGGATTCACGGGGCAACTTCTGCGTTGGGATCAAGTGGCCTTCTGGTCCGTTTACATTGCGGCGGAACAAGCGGGACGCTTACCGTTCATTGGGAAGGCGGTGGCCCATTTCATTCTCGCTGGTAACACCGTGGGCGGAGCTACGCTCAGTCGTTTTTTCGCCTATCACGTCTTTTTTGTACCCATGATGATTTTTGGATTCATCGGCGTTCATCTCTACCTGGTTCTACGCAACGGGATATCCGAACCTCCGAAGGCCGGACGTCCGGTCGAGCCAAAAACCTATCGAGCCTGGTACGAAAACATGCTCAAGCGCGAGGGCCATCCTTTCTGGCCCAATGCTGCCTGGCGAGACGTGGTATTTACCACCGCGATGATTGTTGTTCTCGTCGCATTAGCGTGGTTCATCGGCGCTCCACACCTGTCCAAGCCGCCGGACCCGACTATTCTCGATGCCCAGCCGAGACCGGATTGGTATTTGCTCTGGTATTTCGCGCTCCTGGCGCTGCTTCCGCACGCGTTGGAAAACTACTTCATTATCCTGGGCCCGTTGCTCTTCGTGGCATTCTTGCTGGTGCCGCCGCTCTTCTTCAACAAGGGTGAACGCAGTCCCTGGCTTCGCCCTTGGGCCATTGCTCTGGTTATTGGGATTTGGACCACCATTGGAACGTTTTGGCTCGAGGGCGAGAAGGCCCCGTGGTCACCAGATTTTTCGGCGAAGTCCCTGCCAGCCAGTGTTGTAGGTGCGACCACTGGACCCGTCCACGAAGGCGCACAATTGTTTCTCGCCAAGGGCTGCGAATATTGTCACGAAATTTCCGGTTATGGGGGGCACCGAGGTCCAGTCCTCACCTACGTAAGCGATCGCCTTTCGAAAGACCAGATCACTATTCGCATTGTGAACGGCGGAACGAATATGCCCGCGTTTGGAGGTATTCTCTCCGCGACGGACCTGCAACATCTTGTTGCTTTCCTCGACTCGCGCAGCCGCACCGAGAAAGAGCAACACTAAGGAAGAACCTGGTCCTTGCCGAAATGGGGGAGCTGTAACCAGTGCAGCGCAATACACGATGGCGTAAAGTTTTTGGTACCGACCGCGAGGAAGTTTCCGGAGACCATGCTCGGCGTCCCTCAAACAACCTGGTGATCGGTGGCGACATGGTTGGCTTTGTACCAGCGTCGGTATGGGCTCCTCTTTTCAGCATTCAGCATATAGACCTGGAAACTTACGAGCAGATTTTATGGCGACCAATAAATGAGATCTCCATCGGGAACTGGTCGAAAGGCAGAGCGGCGGCGTCCCAGATCAACCACCCACATTAACACCCTGCGTCGAGGGCCAGCGCCTAACAACGTAGCTACAGCTATCGTGATCAAGGATGAAGACTTATTCTTTCTCACTGATCCAAGCGGCGACGTTCCATTGGACAACGACCAGGGTTTCGGCCTGTACTACCACGATTGCCGGTTTCTTCAAGGCTACGAATTTCGAATCGCGAGAACTCAACCTAATGCTCTGGCAGCGACGTCAGGGCAGGGAGCAACATCCCAGTTTGTATTAACCAACCCGGACCTGAGACAGCTGAACGGCACTAAGCTCGCAAAACAGAGCGTTGGAATCACTTGGCAACGGACTGTACAGGCACTCGGTCTAACGGTGCGTGATGTGATCAGCGTGACGAATTATGTTGCCGATTCTATTCAATTTAACCTGTCGTTCGATTTTCAGGCTGGCTTCGCCGATATTTTCGAAATACGTGGACTCCATCCGAAAAAGATTGGTCGGCCCGAAAGACCTGCCTGGCACCGTGGTGCTCTGTGGTTCAAGTACGATGGCGCCGATGGAATTTATCGTACGCTACGGATCACCATACGATCCGCTTCCTTGGCCACGCGCAAGAGTGGCGCCAATTTGAAACTGTATCTAGCACCCAATCAAACCAAGCGCATTCACGTAACGCTCGCCATTTCTGAATCCTCCAAAAAAAAGAGGTCGATACCAAAAACGCCTCCTCCGAAGACCGACCAATTAGCAAGCGGTTGGCAAGACTCCGCTCAAGGGCTGTTAAGTTTAACCCAGCTGAATAGCAGCAGTCCGCTCCTGAACAAGGTCTTTCAACGCTCTATCCGCGACTTGGGGATGCTGAGAACCTCACTCGAAGGGCTGGAATACTTTTCGGCCGGACTGCCTTGGTATGGCGCTCTGTTTGGACGCGACAGCATTATCTCTTCGTTGCAGGTACTTGCATTTGAGCCGCGGCTTGCTGAACAGACACTGCGCTTGTTGGCGAAATATCAGGCTACGCAGGTAAGCGAGTGGCGGGACGAGCAGCCTGGCAAGATTCTGCATGAATTGCGCGTTGGCGAACTCGCACATCTGAATGAAATCCCTCAGACCCCTTATTTCGGCTCCGTCGACTCAACTCCTCTCTTCCTGATCCTGGTAGCTCGGCATGCAAACTGGACGGGAGACCTTTCGCTTTTTCAGGAATTGAGGCCGACGGTCGAAAGGGCGTTTGAATGGATCACTTGCTACGGGGACGCCACCGGTAACGGATACCTCGAATACGATTCGAGGTCTTCTAAGGGCCTTGGCAATCAGGGGTGGAAAGATTCTGGAGATTCGATCGTCAATGCCGATGGCACGCTCGCGACGCCTCCGATTGCTTTGGTTGAGGTACAGGGGTACGTCTACTTGGCCAAGATTTCCATGGCCGACTTGTATGAAAAGACGGGAGACCACCCTGCGGCAGCGCGTCTCCGAGCCGAAGCTGGAGCTTTGCGCACGCGGTTTGAACGAGACTTCTGGTTGAAAGAAAAGGACATCTATGCGCTCGCTTTACAAGCAGGGCAGACCCCCGCTGCTGTCATCTCTTCGAACCCTGGACAGATGCTCTGGTCGCGAATGGTCCAGCCTGCGAGAGCCGCCAAAACCGCCGAGCAGCTAATGTCGCCGGAAATGTTCACCGGTTGGGGAATC
>Ga0182024_10004554_pt1 | contig 31783 bp, 27 predicted proteins | sample P32metaG_FD_120480 | JGI IMG/M metagenome (GOLD analysis project Ga0182024, IMG submission 120480) | Permafrost microbial communities from Stordalen Mire, Sweden - P3-2 metaG (Illumina Assembly) | ecosystem: Environmental > Terrestrial > Soil > Wetlands > Permafrost | place: Sweden: Stordalen...
AATGTAGTTGATGAAAACGGAAAGGCCGAGCAGGAGGAGAATGCCATTCATCCCGCTGGCGCGTGGAGCATCGTTTGACGCAGCAGTCGTAGCCAAGCCCAGCCATGCTATACCATGGCGGTCGTCGCATGGCGATCATTGCATGACGCTCAACTGAATGTCGGCAGTTTCACCAAATCGTTCTGCGGCACCGATTCCACCGGCTCGCCGGCTTTGCGCCAGGCAGTCAGTCCGCCGACGATCACGAACGTGTTGAATCCTTTTTCCCGCAGCAGGTGCGCCACCCGGGCGCTAGTCGCTTCGCGCGCTCAAGTGCAGTAAAGATAAATGTCCTTGTCCTTGGGAAGGTTCTTGATTTCTTCCTCAAGATTATTGGGCTCGATGCGGATCGAACCTTTGATCCGCTCTCCGCCCGAGTCGTAATAGCCGTGGCTGCGAACGTCGACGATCAGCACCTTGCTCGCGTCCTCCGACGCCAGGCGCGCGGCCAGTTCCTGAACCTGGATACGCGGCACCACGCGGTAAACTTTGTGCTTGCGAAACTGCACAATGCGATAAATCGCATACACAATCAGCGCGGCGACAATTACCGCTTCCATGGCTCGCCCGGCCGCATGAAAACCAGTCAGGATCGCCTTCAGGAAATCCCGGGAAACATAGCCCACCACAAGATATGTGATCGCATACACCAGAGCCCCGAGGAAATCCAGCTGTAGAAACTGCCAGAAACGCATCTTCATACTGCCCGCCAGCGGCGCAGCCATCGTGTTAACGCCAGGAATAAATTTCGCGATCACCAGCGTGACTTTGCCGCGCTTGTAGAACGATTCAGCCGACCGCAGAATGCAGGTTTCCGGATTGATCGAGACGCGGCACAGAAATCCCAGCAGCCCCCAGCCCATGTAGCGTCCCAGCCAGAACTGCACGGTATCACCCAGCAGCAACGCGGTGATCGCTGCCAGCAAGACATACGGCCCCCACAGCGCATGAGCCGCGACCGCAGCTCCCGCCGCCACCAGAGCGAGCGCCGCGGGAAAAGGAAGCCCGATAGCCTCTGCCAGCAACAGGCCAAAGGTCAAGGCATATCCGTGACGCGCCATGAGCGCAAACAAATTCATAAAGAATGTTGGATAGGGAAAATCAGGAAAGGGTTCAATATAGCAAATGCGAAGGCGCGCCGGAGGGTTGGCAAACGAAAAACTGCGGGACGACTCGTCGTCCCGCTCACTGTTCAATTCCCGCTATTTGCTCATGGAATCGTTTTTCATCGCGTCGCCCTTGATCATCTTGACGCTCATAACGTGGATCGAGTTTTTATCGGCATAAACGTGGGCACTCAACTGCACGTGGTGTCCGTCGTGCCCCTTGAGTTCCTCGGGGTTCATCACATCCCAACTCTTGCCGTCCTTGTCGTTGACGAACGTGTACTTGTCGCCATCGGCTTTGACCGTACCTTTAAGCGTCATCAGCGGAGCTTTCGCATCCGCCTGGGTTTGCGACATGTTGTGATCTTGCGACATGCTTGAGTCCTGCGCGAAGGCAGTTAAGCTTATCGCGAATGACAGGGCCATCAGACCAACCATTAATTTCTTCATTCGATTGTTCCCTTCTTATTTTTTGAGAGTCTGGCCAGATTTCTACCTCTTACATCAGTACGTGTGTGGCTCGCGAACGGATTGCAGGCTATTGGTGGTGTTTAGGGAGGAAGAGGTTGCTCAGAATCGGCGACAGGTGTTCTCTTCTCCGGCCGCCAAAGGCCTACTCGCGGAGATAGCGGAGCACTGCCGCGGAGATCGCTGAGAAGGCGTGGCTGCGCCTAGGGCTTGCTGGTGTCAGGAAGACCCTCACTATCAGATTCTTCCTTGTAGTCATTTACCAGCCGCGTGATTCCGTCCTTCAGGACCATGACATGGAAATTAACCAGAAGCCCTACCTGAACGTTGAGGAGCCGCATATGTGCCAGCAGTTGCGCGTGATCTACGGGATGCAAAGCTTCTTTACTTTTGATCTCGACGGCCACCTGGCCCTCGACCACAATATCGGCGCGAAAGCCACAGTCCAGCTTGACACTGTGGTAGATCAGCGGCACTGGCTTCTGCCGCTCAAACGAAAGCCCCAAGTGGCTCAGTTCGTATCCAACGCAAGCCTCGTAGGCAGATTCCAGAAGTCCCGGCCCTAGACTCCTGTGGACCCTGATGCAAGCGCCAATGATTTTCCCAGTAACTAGGTTGATCCGAGAAGAAGGAACGAAGCGATATCTTGCGGGCTGGGCAATGTTTAGCATGGGAGGAGCTTAGTCTGAGTGGATACGCCGAAGTCTGTGACGGATGTCACAAGAAGAAGACAATTACCTGTGGAAAAAGCTTGCGGCGCTCTCCGCGGCAGTTCTCCGCGTCCTCCGCGATTAGAGCTCTGGACTCTACTTCTCCCGCGCAACAACAAATTCCGGCGCCCACAGCAGAGCGCGTTTAATCTCGGAATCCGGGAAACTGCAGATCGCTTTCTGGGCGGACTCCGCATACTGCGTGGCACGAACGGTCGCGGCTTCCAGCGAACCATAGCGCCGCAGGATTTCCATGATCTGCGCATGGGTCACGCCGTTGAAGGCCCGCTCGCGCAGAATGGTTTCAATCTTGGCTCGTTCCTCCGCGGTGCAGCGCTCCAGCGCGTGGATCACCGCCATCGTAACCTTGCCCTCGCGTAGATCGCTCGCCACAGGCTTGCCCAAAACATCTTCGGAGGCGGTCAGATCGAGAGCGTCGTCTACGATTTGAAACGCCATGCCAAGATCGTGCCCGTACTGACCCAACGCTTCTTCCTGCGCGGCCGTAGCCCCGCCAAGAATCGCTCCCAGCCGCATGCACACCGAAAACAGGCAAGCGGTTTTGCGATAAATAAGATCGAAATGCTCTTCGAGGCTAATCGGCTTTCCGAGCTTTTCCATCTGCAGCAGTTCGCCCTCGACCATCTGCTGCGTGAGTTCAATCAGCGTGTCGAGAATGCGGAAATTGCGCTCTTGCACCGCGACTTTGAAAGCCTGCATGTAGAGCCAGTCGCCCGCCAGCACGCACTTTGAATTTCCCCACTGCGTGTTGGCCGCTGGACGTCCGCGACGCGTCTTGGCCTCATCAATGATGTCATCATGCACCAGCGTGGCTGTATGAATGATCTCGACCACCGCACCCAGGCGCACGGCTCCGCGCCCCTGGTAGTTGAACAGCTTGGAAGAAAGAAACAGCAGCGCAGGACGGATCCGCTTGCCTCCGCCGTTTCGCAGATACTCCCCAATCTCCGTAATCGCCTGTACATCGGAGACGGTATCCCGCCCGAACTCGTTCTCCAGCGCCACGAGATCGTCATGCAGCAGGTCGAAGATTTCCTTCCCGTTAATAATGGCCGGCGCGCTCAATGTTTCTCTCTGTGTCCTCCGCGGCAGTTCTCAGCGTCCTCCGCGTTAAAGTTTTGCTTTTAATTCGTGCGGTAATTAGTAAACTGCAAGTCGATTCCGAAATCGTGCCCACGCAGCATCGCAATAACTTCCTGCAGCGTGTCGCGATCTTTGCTGCTGATGCGCACCAGGTCTCCCTGGATCGAAGCATTTGCTTTCTTCTTCGAATCCTTCACCAGCTTTACAATCTCTTTTGCCTTCTCGATTGCGATCCCCTGCTGCATGGTGACTTTGCGCCTGGCCGTTCCGCCCGCCGCCGGTTCCACTGACCCGTAGGTCAATCCCTTCAGCGACACGCCGCGCTTCACCAGTTTCTGTTGCAGAACGTCGTTAACAGCCTTCAGCTTATATTCGTCCGCCGATTGCATCACGATCGCGTCTTTTTCCAATTCGATATTCGACTTGGAATCCTTCAGGTCAAAGCGCTGATGGATCTCCTTCAGCGCCTGCTGGATTGCGTTCGAGACCTCGGTCAGGTCGATCTTGCTCACGATGTCAAAAGTGTTTTCGGGCATCGGATTTCAATTCTTTCTGAAATGATGGAATCTGACACTTGAGGGTATCAGAAGACGCCCCCGGGCACGAGAGTTAACCTGCCGAAACTTTGCTTTCAGCCGTTTCAGCCAATTTGAAAAAATTGTAGAAGTTGCGAGCTGTTCGCTGGCCCACTTCTTCGGCTGTCAATCCGCGCAAGCTGCCAAGCTTTCGAGCCGTTTCCGCCACGAATGCCGGTTCGTTGCGCTTGCCGCGATGCGGCACCGGCGCCAGAAACGGCGAGTCCGTCTCAATCAGCATGCGATCCAGCGGAACTTCGAGCGCCGCGTCGCGAATCTGCCGCGCTTTCGGAAAAGTCACATTGCCGGCGAACGAAATCATGAACCCCATATCAAGAGCGATCTTCGCCTGCGGCCAGTTTCCTGTGAAGCAATGCAGAATTCCGCCCAACCCATTTGCTGCCCAATGCGATTGCATCAGTCCAAGGCAATCTTCCCACGCATTGTCGCTAGCATCCGATGGACGGCAATGAATGACAATCGGCAGCTTCGCAGCCCCAGCCAGTTCCATCTGCCGGATAAAAACTTCTTTCTGTACGTCGCGCGGCGAGTGATCGTAAAAATAATCCAACCCAATCTCGCCCCACGCAATCACCTTGGGATGCCGCGCGAGCCGCTCCATATTCTGATAAGCAGTTTCGTCCGCAAGTCGAGCTTCATGCGGATGAATACCCAGCGTCGCGTAAATAGAATCGTACTTCTCTGCCAGCCGAATTCCGCAATCCACCTGCGCCGGCCCATCGCCGTTGCCGATCGCAACGATCGTCTGCACTCCGGCCCCGTGGGCGCGCGCAATCACCGCCTCGCGGTCGGTGTCGAACTGCTTGCTATCCAGATGAGCGTGAGAATCAACAAACATGTCGTTGGTCGTTAGTCGTTGGTCGTTGGCAAAATCCCAGACTCCGGCATTACACGTGTGGGGACGGACGCATTCGTCCGTCCAATGCCGAGCAAAGCTCGGCTGGCTTTTGGACCTTCTGCCCACAAGAACACTGCTGCAAGCTCCACTTCAACCGCCGAGGGTCGGCCAACGACGGCCTTACTTCAACCGAGCCCCAACCGGCACATCCTCCAAGAACCCAGCCAGCACAGGCTTTCCGCCCTCAAGCGAAGCCGCCACGATCATCCCATTCGACTCCATCCCACGAAGCTTGCGCGGAGCGAGATTGGCGACAATCACAACTTTCCGCCCCACGAGAGTTTCCGGAGCATAAGCTTCGGCGATCCCAGCCAGCACCTGCCGCACTTCGGTTCCAATATCAATCTCCAGCCGCAAGAGCTTGTCGGCCTTGGGCACTCTCTCAGCAACTTTCACGAGCCCCACGCGCAGTTCGATCTTGGCGAAGTCGTCGATCGAAATCTTTTCGCTCGCTGCGGATGCGACAGGAGACATCGTCCCAAGAGCAAGCGCCGGAAGCGTCGGAACAGCCTGCACCTCTGCTGGCACGGCACTCTCTCTCACTGGCTCGGCCCGCGTACTTCTACCTTCCTCTTCCATCTTCTGCATCCTTTCAATCGCACTCTTATCGGCGCGCGGAAACACGGGCTGAATCTCGCCCAGCTTCGTGCCCAACGGCAGTTGCCCCCAGGCCAGTTCGCCCAAAGCCAGCTTTTTGATATCGCCCAACCCCATTTGTACCCAGATTTTCGCCGTAGCCTCCGGTATCACCGGATGCGCCAGCGCCGTAGCGATGCGCAACGCCTCCGCCGCGGTATAAAGAATGGTGGCTAAACGCGAACGGCTGTCCTCATCTTGCTTCTCGCCCAGCGCCCAGGGCTCATTCTCGACGATATATTTATCGACCGCCGCCACCAGCGCCCACGCAACTTCGAGCGCGCGCGAAAACTGGAACTGATCAAACAGCGTCCCAAATTCGCGAATCGTTTTCCGCGCCACATCGGCGACAGCATCATCCGCCGCAGTTTTCGAAGCCCCATGCGAGGGATACGGCACCTCGCCTTTGAAATACCGGTTAATCATGGTTAGCGTGCGGCTGGCCAGGTTTCCCAAACCATTCGCCAGATCGGAGTTATAGCGCTGCACCAGCGCGTCGAACGAAAACGATCCGTCCTGCCCAAATACGACTTCGCGCAGCAGAAAATAGCGGAGCGCATCCGCGCCCAGCACGTCAAGAATCGTTTCCGTGCGCACAATATTGCCGCGCGACTTCGACATCTTGCTCTCCTCAAACAGCAGCCATCCATGCGCCACGATGGTCTTCGGCTCAGCAAGCCCAGCCGCCATCAGAAACGCCGGCCAATAAACACAATGGAAGCGGACAATCTCTTTCCCGATCATCTGCACATCCGCCGGCCAGTATTTATTAAACGCCTCCTGCGCACCCGCGTGGGAAGAGCCGTATCCAATCGCGGTAATGTAATTCGCCAGCGCATCCAGCCAAACGTAAATCACATGCTTGGGATCGTCAGGCACCGGAATTCCCCAGGTAAACGTCGACCGGCTGACGGAAAGATCGCGCAGTCCTGACTTCACAAACGAAATCACTTCGTTCCGCCGCGCCTCCGGACGAATAAATTCCGGATTCGCATACAACTCCAGCAGCTTGTCCTGAAACGCCGAGAGCTTGAAGAAATAGTTTTCTTCCTGCACCGTCTCAGTGATGCGTCCGCACGTTGGACAAGGATCGCCCGGCTGCGCTCCATCGACATACAGTTCGTCCGACACGCAATACTGCCCGGTATAAGTGCCCTTGTAGATGTAGCCGTTATCGCGAATGCGCCGGAAAAGCTGCTGCACGCGCTTCTTGTGACGGTCTTCCGTGGTGCGGATGAAGTCGTCATTCGAAATCCCCATCCGCTTCCACAACCGCCGGAACTCCGCCGAAATCTCATCGGCATACTGCTGCGGAGTCTTGCCCGCGGCCTCCGCCGCCCGCTCAATCTTCTGCCCGTGCTCGTCGGTGCCGGTGAGAAAAAAAGTGTCCGCGCCCAGCAGTCGCTGCCGCCGCGCAATCGTGTCGCACGCAATCGTCGTATAAGCGTGCCCAATATGCGGCCGCGCATTCACGTAATATATCGGCGTAGTAATGTAAAACTTCCTGCTCATAAATTCTTTTGAATTACCCCGTGAAACCCCGTGCCTGCCCTGAGCGAAGCCGAAGGGTCCTCTGTGGTTAAAGATTTTTGTCGTAGCCAAGATAAGCGCGAGCAGCTTCCTGAATCACAGTCTTCAGAGGCACGTGATGCTCAGCAGCAATCTGTCTGCAATCCTCATACTCCGGAGAATAATTCGTGACCGTCCCATTCATGCTGGCGATTTTAATCCGCACCTCGCCCCACGGAGTGCGCACATTCTCCCACCGCCGCGCCAAAGTCTGCCGCATCTCATCGCGCCGCCGCACACCGAGGGTAGTCGTTTCGGAGAAGATGAGCTGCGTCAATCGGCTCGCGTCCTCTGGCTTGCACAAAACCGTCAACAGCGTCCCCGGACGATTCTTCTTCATCTGCACCGACGCCACAAAAGCATCCAGCGCAGATTCTTCGAACAACCGGTCTATCACATACCCAAATACCTGCGGATTCAAATCGTCAAGATTCGCTTCCAGCACCGTAATCGTTTCCGACGCGGTCTTCGCAGCCAACGCACTCGACGCACTCTCACCAATCGTCAGCCGCACCACATTTGGATGCCCCGGAAAATCCCTCGATCCAGCGCCGTAGCCGGACTTCTCAATCTTCATTTCAGGAAACGCAGCGAAGCGTGAAGCCAGAATTTTCACGATCGCCGCGCCCGTGGGCGTAACCAATTCCGCCTGCAAGCCGGAAGAATACACGGGCGCGTCCTTCAGCAACTCCACCGTAGCCGGAGCGGGAACCGGAAACGTCCCATGCGCACACTTCACCATCCCGCCGCCGACGTTCAGAGAAGAACAAACAATCTGGTCTACTCCCAGCGCTTCAGCTCCCACGGCCGCGCAAACGATATCCACCAGCGCGTCTACAGCTCCGACTTCATGGAAATGCACGCTCTTGATGGAGGTATTGTGAATCTTGGCCTCGGCCCGTCCCAAAGCCTCGAAGATGGCGATGGCAGTTTTCTTAGCGACGCCGGAAATCGCTGCGGCAGAAATAATCTCCCGAATCTCACTCAATCCGCGGGTGTGCTCGTGTGGAGCGGGCACTCCTGCCCGCTTCTCACCAGGATCGGAATGTGAATGCGCATGAGTCTTTCCCTCGTGCTCCGAATGCTCGTGCCTATTGTGCTCATGCTCGTGACCTGGGCGTTCATGGGAATGCTCGTGTTGATGTTCCCGCTGTTCCCAGTACTCCTCCCGCGGCAAATCCTTCTCGCCATCCACCCACACATTCACCTTGGTAGCAGAAATCCCGCTGCGCACCACGCGAGATATTTCCAGCCGAGCCCCAACCCCAAGCGCCGCCACGGTCTCTTCCAAGAGTTGCGGCGGAACTCCGGCATCCACCAGCGCGCCCAGAAACATGTCGCCGCTCATGCCGGAAAAACACTCAAGATACGCTATGCGCATAGAAAACCGTCGTTGGCCGTTCGTCGTTGGTCGTTGGCAAATTCAAACTTTTCGATTCGAGAAGTTGGCGAACGACGAACGACGAACGACCAACGACTAATTTCGCCCGATTTTTCATCATAGGGAACGCTGCATCTCGCGTCAAACCAGCGTTCCCCGCCGCTCTGCTAAAATCACTGTCTCCTTTAACAACTCTGAGGGAAGCAGGGAAGCCTTTGTATCGTGATCTCGAACACCGTCTAGCGCATCGCATCGCAGAGTTCCTTCGAAGCCGTTATCCGGACGCGTCTCTGCCCAGCGTGGTCATCGAAGAGCCTCCGAAAGTCGAGTTAGGCGATTTTGCAATTCCCCTTTTTCCTTTCGCCAAGCCGCTGCGCACCGCCCCGCTGAAGATTGCCGAAGCCATCCGCGCCGGGATCGGACCCGTCGAGGGCATCGCTGAAATGCAGGTCGCGCCTCCCGGCTACCTGAATGTCAAAATCGATCGCGCTTCGCTGGCCGCAGCGCTCAGCGCCGACCAGAAACTTATCGCCGAAGCTCCTGCGGGAAAGATTCTGGTCGAGCACACCAGCATCAATCCCAACAAAGCTGCGCACATCGGCCACCTGCGTAACGCCATTCTCGGCGACACCTTCGTCCGCCTGCTGCGTTACGAGGACCGCGCAGTCGACGTGCAAAATTACATCGACAACACTGGCGTGCAGGTCGCCGACGTGGTCGTCGGCTTCACGCATATCGAGAAAAAATCTCGAGCGGACATCGAAGCTCTCACGCGCCAGCCTCGCTTCGATTATTACTGCTGGGATCTCTACGCCCGCGTCTCGCAGTGGTATGCGCAGGATAAAAATAATCTGCAGGCGCGGCGCGAAACTCTGCACGCCATCGAAGATGCATCGAGCGAAACTTCTGCGATCGCCGAACTGATTTCGACTGCCGTGCTCCGCCGCCATCTCGAGACCATGGACCGCCTCGACATCGAATACGATTTCCTCCCGCGCGAGAGCGAAATTCTGCACCTGCATTTCTGGGACGCCGCCTTCGCCAAGCTGAAAGAAGCGGGAGTTCTCACGTATGAGAACGAAGGCAAGAACAAAGGCTGCTGGGTCATGCGCCGCGCGGGAACAAGCAAAGCTCATGGAGCCGCGGACGCCTCGTCCGCGACTGCCGACACTCCAAAGAAGGCGAACAACTCAGAAATAACAGACGACCTGGATGACGTCTTAGTACCGATCCCGCTTAGACCAGGTGTCGATATTCGTTCATCTGGGATCTCCGAGGAAGACCAGAAAGTAATCGTCCGCTCGAACGGCACGGTGGGTTACGTCGGCAAGGACATCGCCTATCACATGTGGAAGTTCGGCTTGCTGGGCCGTGACTTCAACTATCGCAAGTTCTATCACTATCCCAACCAGCACGAATGCTGGATCTCCGCCATGCAAGGCGAGAAAGATCATCCGCACTTCGGCGACGTTGCTGAAATCTATAACGTGATCGACGCCCGCCAGTCAGAAGCGCAGAACACGGTGATAGAAGCGCTGCGCAGCCTCGGACACAACGAAGCTGCTGACCACTACACGCACTTTTCTTACGAAATGGTCGCGCTAACGCCGCGCTGCGCCGCCGAACTCGGCTACACGTTGAGCGAAGAAGATAAGGCGCGCACCTACATCGAGGTCTCAGGCCGCAAAGGTTTCGGCGTCAAAGCCGACGACCTGCTCGATCAACTCATCGCCTCTGCTAAGAATGAAGTCGACTCTCGTCATCCTCAACTCACCGACGCCGAACGCCTCTCCATCGCGACCCAAATCGCCATCGGAGCGCTGCGTTACTTCATGCTGAAGTTCACCAAACAATCGGTGATCGCCTTCGACTTCAAGGAAGCGCTCAGCTTCGAAGGCGAAACCGGACCCTACGCGCAATATGCCGCAGTTCGCGCGACCAGCATCTTCAAAAAGGCAGAAATCGACCTCGAAACTTTCTGTAGAGACGTTGCTCGCAACGTCTCTGCCGACAGCTTCACGAAGTTTTTGGCTGGCAACAACGCGGACGAATTCTGGGAACTCTGGCAAGCCTCGGCGAAAACGTCCTACATTGTGGACCAATGCATCGCGACCACGGAGCCGGCCTACCTGGCCAAACACGCCTTCCAACTGGCGCAACTCTTCAATACTTTTTATCACCGCCATCCCATACTGAGCGAAACCGATGAGACGCGGAAGCAATTCCTGCTAGCCACGGTCGCGGTCGTTCGCCGCGAAATGATTCGCACACTGGCAGTCATGGGCATCACAGTTCCGCCTGTCATGTAGAATCCCGCAAGTGTGGCGCGGTCGCTCGCCCGCGTTTCGCTCCGAATAAACAAATGACCCAGACCGCGCCCGCAGCAACGCAAAGTCACTGGATGCGCCACATGCTCGTCGGCTTCGCAGCGCTGATCCTTATCCTTGCGGCGGCCGGAATCCTCTATCAGTCCGTCGCTTCCACGCTCGACCGCCGCGCACATCTCATGCCCGGCGAACTTATCGACGTTGGCGGCTACAAGATGCACATCGATTGCACGGGCCAAGGCGCTCCCGCGGTAATCCTCGAGTCCGGCCTCGGCGATTCATTTTTCTCGTGGCAAAAAGTGCAGCCCAAGATCGCGCAATTCACGCGCGTCTGTTCGTACGACCGCGCCGGTCTTGGCTACAGCGACTCCAGCCCACACCGCCGCACCAGCAAAAATTTCGCGGAAGAATTGCACACACTCCTGCACAATGCCGGAATTCCCGCGCCCTACGTTTTAGTCGGTCACTCCATGGGAGGGTTCGATGTGCGCCTCTACGCCAGTCATTATCGCAATGAAGTCGCCGGCATGGTCTTGGTCGACTCGTCCCACCCCGAGCAGCAGAAACGTCTGCCCCCTACCCTAAACGATATGGACGCAACCTGGCTGCGCGAGCAGGAATTTATGGAATTCACCATGCCTTTCGGAATCCCGCGCCTCATGGGGTTCTGCGGGCCCGGTGCCGAAGTACGCGCCGCCGAATGCAACTTCCACAACGCGCGCGAAGGAGTAGCGGAATCGAAAGCAATTTCCGAGAGCGCGGCGCAGGCTGCGACAGCTGGCAAGCTCGGCGACATGCCGCTCGCGGTCCTCTCCGAAGATCCCAATCAGCCTCAGCCCGACCTGCCCGAAGACCTGGTCAAGCCCGCCAGTGACGCCTGGCAGCAGATGCAGGATGAGTTGGCTCACCTCTCAACCCGTGGCACGCACGTGATCGTGAAAAACAGCGGACACTTCATCCAACTCGACCGGCCCGACGTTGTGGTCGAAGCCGTGCACAAAGTTGTAAATCAGGCGCGCCACGCACAATAATGAACCGCCATTGCTAAAGCGTATCGCGTAGACACTCCGCCCGTTTCTGTTTTCTCCATCCGAGAAATATGGCAAACTTGTATTTTCACGCCGCCAGAAACATTTCTTGTCGAGGTCCTATCGATGTGCAGAAATATCAAAACCCTATTTAATTTCGATCCGCCGGTGAACGAAGAGGAGATTCGAGCCGCGTCTCTGCAATTCGTGAGGAAGATCACCGGCTTCAACAAACCATCGAAGGCCAACGAAGCTTCTTGCCTGGCTGCGGTCGATGAAGTGGCCGCCATCTCCGCTCGTCTCCTCCATTCGCTGGAAACCACCGCGCCCCCGAAGAATCGCGAGGAAGAAGCGGCCAAGGCGAAGGCGCGCGCCGCTGAAAGATTCAGTGCCTGACCTTGGTATCTCTCGTAAGTTGTTGAGGTTTGGTGTAAGTTGTTGAAACTGTTTGTAAGTCGTTGAAGCATTAACTTCTGGCTATAGAGCGGGAGCGGCGTTCCCGCCAGGATGCCCCAGGATCGCATTTCTTTTTGGAGTGGCCCTTGGGTCCACACATGTCCTTGCTCGCGTTCCTAGGGCCGTTTCCGGCTCAGGAAACGGCATTCCTGGAGAGGTTCGAATCGACAATTGCCATCCGCTGCGCCGCGCGTTTCGCCAATATCTAGTAGCTACAATGAATTCAATAACTTACGGCGGATTGCATCGGAAACAGTGCAAAGTGCAGCGAAGATATAAGATTCCAGCCCTATAATGAACACAGTGGGCGTAGCCCACTTGACGCATATTCCCACTAGTGGTATGTTGGGTTCTATGCCGAGTTCCCCGATCGTTAGAGATGCCAATTTCCGGTTGGTCTCGGAGTTCGCGCAGCCAGACGCAAAGAGACGATTATCCTTGGGAGAAGTTCTGGCTGGCGCAACGGCGTACAACATCTACAGGAATAGCCTGGGCCAGCTCATTCTTGATCCGGTAAAGGCTGTTCCCGCCAGCGAGATGTGGCTTTACGAAAATCCGCCAGCCCTGGCTAGTGTAAAACGAGGTTTGAGGGAGTCCGCGGAAGGCAAGACCGTTTATCGCGGCTCGTTTGCCAAGCACGCCGAGGAATAGGCGTGCAACGAAAAATCAGATTCACTGCCACAGCGGACGAGCAATTCTCCGCTCTCGAAAGCAGCAAGTCTAGAGCTTCAATTTTTGAGCAGGTTCGAAAGGCGCTCGGCTACCTCGAATTAGACCCGCACCATCCCAGCCTTAATACGCACGAGTTCACTTCGCTGACCGGAGCCAATGGCGAAAAGGTATTCGAGGCGTACGCTCAAAACAACACGCCCGGAGCTTACCGCATATTCTGGCACTACGGCCCCGACGAGACCAAGGGGAAGAAGCGATCTCCCGTGATTACCATCATTGCGATCACGCCCCATTCCTAGCGTGACTGAATGTGGCGGCCTAGCTCTTCCTGCCAGCGATCATCAGACCGGCGCCCGCGACGATCAAAACCACGCTCACGACCGGCGAGATCCTCTCATCGTCGTGCGTTGTGACGCCCACGTGCGCGTCTCCCAGGCTGACGCCGTGATGCTCGGAATGCGGAAAAGGAACGAAGAAGGAAATAACTCCAAGCACCAGCACCACAACTCCAACCAGCATTAGAGCTTTCATGGGCACCCTCCGCGCATAAGATGACATCGGAGCCGAAAACGCTGTCACAAGAATGACTTAAAGAGTCTCGGCGATCCACGCGAACGGTGCATTCTTCATCTCTATCCCGCAAAGCCCTTCACAAACTCCACCAGGCTGCGCAGGGCGATCCCCGAAGGGCCTTTGGCGATCCAGGGTTTTTGGTCTTCCATCCAGGCGGTGCCGGCGATGTCGAGGTGAATCCAGGGAGTGTCTTCGGCGAACTCTTTCAGGAACATGGCCGCATTGATGGCTCCGCCCCAGCGTCCGCCGGAGTTGACCATGTCGGCGATGGTGGACTTGATGTTGTCTTTGTATTCGTCATCGATCGGCAAGCGCCACATTTTTTCGCCGGCTTCGGCGTTGGCTTTATGGAAGCGCTCGTACATGTCGTCGTCGTTGGCGAAGAGACCTGCATTGGCAAAGCCCAGCGCAATCACAACCGCGCCGGTGAGCGTGGCGGCATCGACGAGATGAGTTGCACCAAGTTGCTTGGCATAATGCAACCCATCGGCGAGGACGAGTCGGCCTTCGGCGTCCGTGTTAATGATTTCGATGCTCTTGCCCGACATCGCAATCTGAACGTCGCCCGGTTTCTGCGCTTTACCCGAGGGCATGTTCTCAGTCGCACATACGATGCCGATCACTTTCACTTTCGGCTTCAGCAGCGCGATGGCGCGCATGGCGCCGATCATCGTCGCGCCGCCCGCCATGTCGTATTTCATCTTCTCCATGCCATCGGCGGGTTTGATCGAGATGCCGCCGGTGTCAAACGTAATTCCTTTGCCCACAAGGCCTAAGACTGGTTTTTCTGGCGCGCCGGCGGGCTCGTATTTCATGACGATCAGCGCGGGCGGTTCGTCGGAACCTTGCGCCACGCTCCAGAATGCGCCCATCTTCAATTCTTTAATCTTGTCGGCGCCGTAAACTTCACATTTCAAACCAACCTCCTCGCACATCTTCTTGGCGCGGTCGCCAAGGATCGTCGGAGTCATGCGGTTCGATGGTTCGTTCACGAGATCGCGCGTGAAATTCTGCGATTCGCCGATCACTTGCGCTTCATGCGCAGCTTTGTCGAGCGCGGCATGATCGCTGTTCCCGCTGGCGAGGATGGTAAGTGCATCGATCTTCTGATCTTTGCGGTCACTGCGGTAGTAATCAGGATCAAAGTTGCCCACTAGCGCGCCCTCGACAATCGCCCGCACGGCCTCTGCGGCGGGAATGTTAGGGGGTGCGATGAAGGCGAAGCTGCGGATTCCGCGCGACTTCAGCGTGCGTACGGCGGCTCCGGCGATGCGGCGCAGTTCGTAGCTGGTGAATTTTTTCGCCGCGCCTCCGCCGATCAACAGCAGGCGCTTGGCCTTCAATCCGGCGGGCTTGTGTAGCAGATTCATTTCAAAGGGCTTGCCCGTCATTTCGCCGCTTACCAGCAAGTCGGCAGGAACGGACTGGACAGCGGTATCGCTGGTCGCGAGCTTGAGTTGCGGCTTAGCGTCTTTGTTCTTTTCTCCTGTCGGGTCGGCTTGGTTGAGCACGATGGCGACGAGAGATTCGGTTTCGAGTTGAGCAGGCGTAGTGAGAGAGATTGTCGTTTTCATGATGTCGTTTATAAGTTTTCGGGTAACACTCCAGTATCGTCGGCAAACGGGACTAGCGCAAGGGCGGCGTAACCCGGGTAATGCGTCAGTTTGAATTATCGGCTTTGATGATAGACTGCCGCGACCACACATGGCGGAAAAGGATGTCATTCTCGCCGTTCTTGGAAGTGATATAGCGATAGCTGGCCTAGTTCTTGTTTTCGCTGGCTTTCTGGTTACGAAAGCCGAGTCCTTCGAGGGGAGCAGATACGGCGATAAGTACAACTGGCTGGCAGTTCTGGGACTACTGCCGATTCTGGCTTCGCTCGCGGCAGCATGGATGTGCATAGATGCGTTGCAAGGGTCGGAGTGGGAATCTGTTCACACACTGGTAGCCCTGAAAATAGTTCTTGCCCTGACGGGAGGATACGCCATACTCTCTGCTGTTGTCGCCTTCTTCCCCTAGAAGGGAAACCTCATTGAGCCTTACCGAATCTAAGATAATTGAACTGCATGACAAGAAGTTCGACAAATTGTTCGAGAAGCATAAGGCGGAATGGATGGAAGTCACGGGCAATGCGTATCAAGTAACAAAGGACCACGTCTGTGGTGGAAAGCCGCCTCGACAAGATGACGTGTTGAAAGTCCTCACTCCGATGCTGGAAACGAACGAGACTCTAAGAAAACACCAAGAAGAAACCAAATCCCGCTTCAAGCACTATCGCGATTCTTACGCCGAATATATGATCGACGCTTATTTTAAGATGCTGCCACTGGAGGACCAATGAGCCACGAGGAAAAAATCGAAGTCGCCAAGAAGTATGTCGATAAGCAACTAGAGACGATGAAGAAATACGGCTCGGCTCCGAAAGACATTTCCGAACAAGAGCGCCGTGCTCTAGCGGAGGAAATAGCCTCTACCCTACAGAGCTAGAGCGCCGTTTCTTTTTTCTTGTAAGGGCCGCGCTTGCCGGGTTTCGGCAAATAGCTATCGGCCATCATTACGATTTCCTCAAGACTCCAAACGTGATCGCTCAAACCAGCGGCCATGCTCGGGGTGATTCTTAGCGTCTTGTGGATTCTGGCGAAGTTGTAGTGTACCGCGTAGATCGCAACCATCGCCGCGTGGTTCTCGACTTTTTTGGAGAATCCGTTGGTCAATCTGGTGAAGCGCCTCATGCCCATCCTCATACTCAGGTTGTGCCGTTCCACGTAGGATGTGCTGACGTGCTTGGGATCGGGATCGCCGCTAATAACCTTCATATCGCATCCGATACAAACTGCCGGAGAATAGCGCGTGTCATTCTCTGCGGGAGCGCCGTAAATCTTCTGGAGCATGGCGTAATCGCACTCCGCGCCAAACGCGGTTTCCACTGCCTCCAAATATGCTTTGTGGCCGTCCGTCGTGACCTGTACGCGGCCTTTGATTCTAGCGGCACAATCCAGCATGAACTCCATTGCCCAGTTTGCGCTCCGTCCGCCTACCAGATAACTCACACACAGCTTTGTATCGGCATCCAGCCCCGTCCATGTCCACGTATCGCCCCAACCTTGCGCCTTTTGCTCTAGCGTGACGTTCTTCGCTTTGGCTCCCACGAAGCACCAAATTTCATCGGCCTGTAGGCGGCGCACGCGCACGTTTAGAACATTTTCATCATGGAAGCGCTCACACGCTTCCCCCAAGTCCACTAGTAGCTTTGTGACTGTATTGAGGGAAACGTCAGCCATGCGGCTGCAAGATCGAAGGCTATTTCCCTCTACTAGCATCCCCAGAATCTTGGCGCGATCAGCAATCGATAAGCGGTTCATTTCATTGAAATTACACCCCCTCATCCTATTTGTCAAGCATATAGTTCACTTTAATTGACTTGTTGACAAGTGTCGTCTTGGATTATTACAATATTCACAGTTCGAAGTCAAAGGTAAAATATGTCCGATTCTCAGGTTCCACTATTCAACGCGCAGACTGCCGCACTAGAAATCGATCAAGCTCAAGCCGACCTCTTAGCACAGGTCGAAGAAGGTCAATATTCCGATCTAAAGTCGGTCGCGATTTCGCCAGCGAAGCTAACCCATACAATATCTGCCTTTGCGAATACCGATGGCGGGGACCTCTACATAGGCATCAGCGAACAAATGCTGGGCGGGAACGTTAAGAAGCGGGAATGGCTAGGATTCCATGATGTAGAGTCGGCCAACGGTCATCTGCAAGCCTTTACTAAAACTTTTCCGCTGGGCAAGGATTTCCAGTACGAGTTCCTTCGTTGCGCTAATCGTCAGGGCGTCATGCTCCACGTTCAGGTAAGTCGGACGCAAGAGATAATTAAGTCTACGGACGGCGTCGCTTATATTCGCGTCGGGGCACAAAATCTCCCGCAGAGCGAACCAGAACAATTGCAGCGTTTGGAATATGCGAAGGGACTTATTTCTTTTGAAAGTCATACCGTTCCTGTAGCGAATGAACTGCTCATCAATTCTCTGACAACGAAACATTTTCTCGATTCAGTAGTTCCTAAAGCAACTCCTGAATCATGGCTCAGGAAACAGCAGTTAATTGTGAATCAGATGCCGACTGTGGCCGGACTTCTTTTATTCGCTGAAGAACCTCAATCGATTCTCTCGAAGCGTTGTGGGATCAAAGTCTATCGATACGAAACTCAGGAGGAAACCGGGTTCCGGGACGTATTAACCTTCCTTCCGATCACGGTCGAAGGGTGCCTCTACGATCAAATCAGTCTTGCGGTTAATACCACGATTGGAGAAATCGAAAAAATACGACACTCCGGACCGCTGGGACAAGAACCGATCAAATATCCGCGAGAGACTTTGCACGAGATCATTACGAATGCCGTAATTCACAGGGATTACAGTATCGCCGACGACGTGCACGTTCGCATTTTCGACAACAGGGTGGAAGTACAAAGTCCAGGGCGGTTACCTGCTCACGTTACTCCAGCCAACATTCTGGATGAGCGCTTTGCTCGAAACGGCACCATTGTTCGATTGCTCAACAAATTTCCCAACCCTCCCAACAGAGATGTTGGAGAAGGACTGAACACGGCTTTCGAGAAAATGAGGGATGTGGGATTGCGCGATCCGATTATCGAAGTGCGCGACAACGCCGTGCTCATCAGAATTCTGCACGAGCCATTAGCATCCCCAGAGCAAAGAATCATGCAATACCTCGAAACACACGAAACGATCAAGAATAAAAAGGCGCGAGAGATAACCTTCATCAAGGATGCCGACCACATGAAACGTATCCTTCAAAGAATGGCTGACACAAAAGGCATCGTGAAAGAAGGGGTCGGCGGGGGTCAGGTGTACCGAAAAGTGGAAAAGTTGAAGCAAAAAGTCCTTGCCACGGAGGGCGAATAGCGGGAGAATGGTCCAGACGGTCCAACCCCCCACCTGTTGGGGTGAGGGGAAGGGATAACAACAGAGTGTATCGATAGTTGCAGGGCTGCTCCTATCCTACCTCGTTTTATCCCTCTGTCAAGGATTTTTATACGGGATTCCTGCGCCTATTGGCGAAGCAGGTATGCCCCTCCCAGCAAAGGTGTATCAGACCGATGCCGAGAGGACCACACCAACCATTTGCACCACGAACCCAGAAAGGTGGTAGTGAAATGGCAACAAAAGACGTAAGTTCAAAGCGGTTAGGCACGATTGCTAGCAAGGTTCTCCGCAGTTCTTCCGAAGGAAGGGCTTGCAAGAGTCTCGCTGGTTCAGTCATGGTTCAACGTCCCACGAAGCGCAGCACCAAACGCGGGTAAAGACCAACCACAGTATCACAGTAGATGCTCCCAGAACATCGGGAGCATTTATTTTTTCCAACGGGCTTGCGCGGCATCTGTAGCAATTCGATGCCGTTCTTGAGTGGTTAGTTTTCGCGCTCTGGCCTTGCCGCCTTTGAGTCCTCCAGCGCGTTGTGGTGGCGGATGGCGCTTCGATTCACTCACAGTGTCCTCAGCTTCGCCGATGGCAATGTCGAATACCTGCTTGGCAAGCTGGACGGGATCGCGCGGACGCTTCGCCATGAACCGAGTATCGCACAGGCTGAGCCGCCGATCTACCCTATGATATTTCAAACTGAGGCACTACCGTAACCCGAACTGGAGTCGATGCTACTTATTCGGAAGGCGATGCGCCTAGCAGGCAAACTGCGACCGGGAAGTATGCCAGGAGTTCTGAGACGGCAATCTTTGCGTCGCCCAGAGGAATGTCCTTGGCTTCTCCGGTAAATGCGTTCTGATAAGTTTGCGACATGCTTCCGCTTGGAAGTAAAACGTGAGTATCGCCCCACATGCTTGATCCCGTCGGCGGCAGATTGCTATCGGCTAGCGCGTTGGCGACTAGCCGGGGAACCACTACGAGCACACTCGCGTGCTCATCTTTTCGAATGAAGGCTACAATGTGATCGGCTTTCGCTCCTTGAACGGTGAGCGGCAAATATTCTCCCTGCTGAAAAGCATTTGGCCACTGTTTGCGCAGGCACAGTGTTTTCCAGATCACGTACATCTTGAGACGACCGTCCTCAGCGGTTTCCAGCAGGTGGCTCACCGATGTTGGATCCGGGCTGGCACTCCATTTTCGGATACTTTCAAAAACCCGCGTGCGGTGCTCGTAGTCGACAGGACGCCGGTTGTCGGGATCAACCAGGCTGAAATCCCACAAGTCATTGCCCTGATAGATGTCGGGAACGCCGGGCGTGGTTAGCTTGAGCAGCGTCTGCGACAGGCTGTTCCACAGGCCTATGCGGGCTACAAGGCGCTGGAAGGGAACAAAGTCATTTAGAAAACGGTTCTTGGCACCCGGATTTAGCAATGCCTTCACGAATTTCGAAACCGCGTTTTCGTAAGGAATATTTTGATTGATCCAGCTGGTGTTTCGCTTGCTTTCGCGAATCGCCTTCAGCATGTAGTTCTCGATCCGCTCCGAAAAACTCTTCCACTCGTTCTTGTCGCCCAGAGGTTCGAGCGGCCACGCGCCCACCAGCGTCTGATAAAGCATGTACTCGTCGTTCGGCGAAGGGGCGGGCTTGTCATCGACTACGGACCTGTGGCTGCGATTGAAGCGCTTCCAATCGCGTACCCGCATTCGCCATAGCGCAGGCATTTCTGAGAGCACATTGATGCGAGCGCGCACGTCCTCGGAGCGCTTTGAGTCGTGCGTGCTGGTGGCCAGCATGGTGTGCGGCCAATCGCGGAGGCGTTCTTCATTTGCCCGATGAAACTCAGGCGACGTGATTCCGAAGCGGTGAAGATCGCCGCCCACGTCATTCAACGAGATGAGACGGTGGTAGCGGTAAAAGGCCGTGTCTTCGAGTCCCTTCGCCATTACGGGGCTGGTGAACTGCTGGAATTTCATCGCGAAAGCTGTAACCGCATTTCGGTAAGCGTCATCGTGGCCTTCGGCGATGCGAGTGAGAAGTACTCCGCGAATGAAATCGAAGACGCTGGTATCGTTGGCTGGGCTTTTCGATTTTGCTGAATCGATGGCGGTGCCGATGTAGTCCTCATCTGTCTGCGCGACGCCGGAGAGGCTGATGTAAGTCCGGTATACAGGAAAGCAGGCAACGACCTCGGTGAGCGCTTCGCGAAGGCTGTTGAGAGTGAAATCGCAAGTGTGCCGCTTGGAGAGCGCGATGCGCGTAAGTTGATGGGCCAGCACGTTCAACTCACTGGCCAGGGCGACTCTAACAATGAGTCTTCGACAGCGATAGGCGAGATCGTCAAAATCGATGGTGGCGCCGATAAAATTACGGTAAATGCGCTCGAATCGGCTGATGGCCGCTGGATCGACAAACAGACCGTTCACCAGATTTGCAAAATCGTACCCGGTTGTGCCGCAAACCGGCCACTCGGCGGGAAGGCGTTCTGCCCCGGTGAGAATTTTCTCAATCACTAGATAACGTGATTCGTTTTCCGGATCGTTTACGGCGGCTGCGATAGCGTTGCGTAGGCGTTCGAAGTATTGGGCAGGATCGTAGAGGCCATCAGGATGGTCGATGCGCAAGCCGTCGACTTTTCCATCGGCCATAAACTTCAGAACCAGACGATGAGTTGCTTCAAACACGATCTCGTTTTCCATGCGAAGGGCGGCGAGATCGTTGGTGTCGAAGAAGCGCCGATAGTTGATGTCGTCGGCAGCGACTCTCCAGTTCGCCAGGCGGAAGGCTTGCGCTTTGATAAGTTCGTGGAGTTGCTCGAAGCTCGCGGGGTCTGTGGGATTTCCGTTAATCGAGTCGACGGCTTCATTGACGGCCGCCGCGACTTCTGGCGCTCGGGCGCAGACTTCCGCCAGCCTGCGCTTGTGAATCTCCTTGTCGCGATTGCGCTCGACTGCGCGATCGTTGCTCACTTCCTGACGTGCCGGCAAGTGCCCGAAGGACGCGATCAAGCTTTGAAATTCCAACAGGTCTAAATTTTGCTCGCCCAGTCGTGCCGACAACTTGCCCGTGGCACGCTCGAGGATGCGAGGGTAAACCCTTGGATTCACCGGGAAGCGATGATCGCGATAGGAAATGTCAAACTCGCCCCGCTCCGGATGGAAAACCAATTTCAACTCGCCACTCTCGAGCACCGCGCCGTAATGGTCGTGCAGCACGGGCACCAGCACTTTCGAATCGAGTTCATCTTTTAGGGGGTGCCAGTCGATATCGAAAAATCCAGCGTAAGCCGAGGCCTCGCCATTCTCGAGCACATCGAGCCACCACGCGTTATCGCTGCCCATCACTCCCATGTGGTTGGGAACGATGTCGAGAATCAATCCCATGTCGTGTTGGTGGAGAGCGGCCACAAAGCCGTCGAATTCTTCGGAGCTTCCGATTTCTGGGTTGAGTGAGTTGTGATCGACGATGTCGTAGCCGTGCATGCTTCCGGGGCGAGCCTTCAAGCACGGAGAAATGTAGCAATGACTGATGCCGAGCGCGGCAAGGTAGGGTACTATCGCTTTGGCCTGGTTGAAGGTAAAGTCGCGATTCAGTTGCAGGCGATAGGTCGCGCGCGGAAGTTTTGATTCTGCCTTCATCATGCTAGAAACCATGCGACAGACCATGCGGGCAGCGTTCCTCGGTTCAGAGCATCGTCACTCACTTGCTCGCTTGCGTAAATCAGCTGAGAAGTTGGAGGAGAGAACGCGGCGAGAGAATCTGCACTGAGATTCGCCAGAAGATCGAGTTTCGCGCCGTCTGGGAAATCCCAATGCGCGGTAAGCCCGCGATTTTCAATTACCTCATAACGTGCTTTGATGGCGCACGCTTCCGCCAGGTGACAAACAATATGCTGACACCTTAGTTTCAGGAGTTGGCGGTAGAAGAGCAGCCAATCGCGATGATCGGATTGCGTCAGGTCTTCCCAGTCGAGCCGCGAAGTTTCGAACGTTGAAGCGGCGTTTGGGTCAGGGATGCCTGCGCGCGATGCGGGATCGTTGAATCTGGCGAAGCGCGCAAATTCATTGCGCCGCCCCGCGGCGACTGCCTCGGCGAGACCTTTCTCAAAATCGCAGAAAAAGAGAAACGGCGTCTTGCTGCCGAACTCTTCGCCCATGAAAAGTAATGGCGGAGATGGAGCAAGCAAAAGAATCGCCGTGGCTGCCCGCACTGCTCGCGGCTCTGCGAGGGTTGCGATGCGCTCGCCGAAGGCACGATTGCCGATCTGATCGTGATTCTGCAGGAAAGAAATAAATGCGCCTGGAGGCAGACCCACGGTGGACTCACCACGTGCGTCTCCGTTGCGCAAGATGGAACGCTCGCCCTGATAGGCAAATCCCTCAACCAGGCAGCGGCCTAACTGATCAAGAGGACGCTTTGCGTAATCCGAATAATAACCATCGTGCTCGCCGGTGATTAGAACGTGCAGCGTATGGTGGATATCGTCATTCCATTGCGCGTTGTAGCCCTGAATCTGGCAGTGTTCGGATCGTTGCAGGTAGCGCGCCTGGTTGTGATCGTTTTCCAGGATCAGATGGACATAGCGATCGAGTTCAATCGAACTTCGCACTGCATCGGCTATTTCGGTGAGGATGTGAGGCTTGGAGTCATCAATAATGGCGTGAACTGCGTCGAGTCGAAGTCCGTCGAAATGATATTCGTTTAGCCAGTGCAAAGCGTTATGAATGAAGAAGTCGCGGACCGTGCGGCTCTCGGGTCCATCGAAATTGATGGCGTTGCCCCACGGAGTCTTGTGCCGGTCGGTAAAAAATTGCGGCGCATAGGAATTGAGATAATTTCCTTCGGGGCCGAAGTGGTTGTAGACCACATCGAGGAGAATCATCAGACCGCGATGATGCGCTCCCTGAATTAGCGCCTTCAGATCTTCGGGGCGACCGTAGGCGCTGTCGGGTGCGAACGGAAGCACGCCGTCGTAACCCCAATTGCGCTTGCCCGGAAAGTCGGCAACCGGCATGAGTTCGATCGCTGTGATCCCTAGATCTGCCAGATAATCGAGACGCTCGGCCACGGCGAAAAATGTGCCCGCGGGCGTGAACGCTCCGATGTGTAGTTCGTAGATAACTGCCTCTTCCCATCGGCGGCCGCGCCAGGCTTCGTCTTGCCAGTCGAAAGTTGCTGGATCGATCACTTCACTTGGCCCATGTACGTCCTCGGGCTGGAAGCGCGAAGCCGGGTCGGGAACTTCCTGACCGCCATCGATTCGGAAACGGTATTTCGTTCGTGGCGTGGTTGCGCCGGTAGCTATCTCAAACCAGCCTTGGTCGCGCGATCGCATGGGAAAAGTTCTTGAGCCGTTCGAGCCCACGAGGCAGAGATCAACCTTGTGCGCGGCCGGAGCCCACAGGCGAAAATGCACTTTCCCATCTTCTCGGCACTCGGCGCCGAACGGCGTGTTATGACGGCGCTTCATTACTCTCTTCTTTCATTTCTTCTTTTTTGCCGTTGCTGCCGTTGCCGCGACGCTCCATCAATACCGCGAGAGAGCGCGCCCGCAGGGGATAAACCGCGCTGGAGTCATACGTGTCGGCGGGATGCAAACCGTCATCTCGAGATGTATCCATCCACGCGCCCCAGCGAAATCCGGGATGGAACGCCGGCAAAGTGAATGCCACGTCTTCATGATGAGCGTTCAGCAGCACGAGAAAGTTTTCGTCGCCAACTTTACGGCCGCGTTCATCTGTCTCTTCCAGACCTTGACCTGCGAGAAACATTCCAAGGCATCGAACCGAGGCATCGCGCCATTCGTCTTCGCTCATCTCAGATCCCTTCGGATTGAGCCAGAGCACATCTTTTACATTTGCGCCTTTGATCGGGCGGCCCTGAAAAAAACGCCTCCGCCGGAATACCGGATGCCGCTTGCGCAGGTTGATCATGCGCTGAACGAACGCCAGCAGGTTGCGATCCTCAGGCTGAAGAACCCAGCTTAGCCAACTGATCTGATTGTCCTGGCAATAGGCATTGTTATTTCCCATCTGCGTGTGGCCGATGGCATCTCCGGCATATATCATGGGCACGCCCTGCGAGAGCAGTAGCGTGGCCATGAAGTTTCGCTTCTGCCTGGCGCGCAGTGCTTGAATGTTTGCGTCGTCAGTGGGACCTTCCGCGCCGCAATTCCAGCTTCGGTTGTCGTTGTTGCCGTCGCGGTTATTTTCGCCGTTGGCTTCGTTATGTTTTTCGTTGTAGCTGACCAGATCCTGCAAGGTGAAGCCATCGTGCGCGGTGACAAAATTTACGCTGGCGTAAGGACGCCGGCCGCTGTGCGCATAAAGATCGCTGGAACCGGTGAGGCGATAAGCCAGATCTCCAACGACACCGCCGTCGCCTTTCCAATATTTGCGCACCGTATCACGATAGCGATCGTTCCATTCCGCCCACCCGACGGGAAAGTTTCCAACCTGATAGCCGCCTTCGCCAAGATCCCAGGGTTCGGCAATCAGCTTCACTTGCGAGAGCACGGGATCCTGGTGAATGATGTCGAGAAATGCACCGAGACGGTCGACCGCATGGAGTTCCCGGGCGAGGGTCGCAGCGAGGTCGAACCGAAAACCATCCACGTGCATTTCGAGAACCCAGTAGCGCAGGCTATCCATGATCAGCTGAAGCACGCGCGGATGCCGCATGTTCAGCGTGTTTCCGGTTCCGGTGTAGTCGTTGTAGTAGCGGCGATTGGCCGCGGTCAGGCGGTAATACGTGCTGTTGTCGATGCCTTTCAGCGAGAGCGTCGGGCCCATGTGATTGCCTTCCGCGGTGTGGTTGTAGACGACGTCAAGAATTACTTCTAATCCCGCCGAATGCAGAACCTTGACCATTGTTTTAAACTCTGCGATCGAGCCGGTTCCCAGGTAGCGGGGCTCGGGCGCGAGAAAACCAATCGAGTTGTAACCCCAATAATTGCGCAGTCCACGCTCAACCAGTTGGCGATCGTCTATGAAAGCGTGCACCGGCATAAGTTCGACCGACGTTACACCAAGACGCGTGAGGTATTCGATGACCGGAGCGGTCGCGAGTCCGGCGTAGGTTCCGCGAAGGTGGGGTGGAACGTCCGGATGGCACATGGTGAATCCCTTTACGTGGAGTTCATAGATCACTGTCTCGTGCCAGGGGATGGCGGGCGGCCGATCCGTGCCCCAGGTGAAAGCGGAATCGATGACTTGATTCTTTGGCATTCCGGCAGCATCGTCGCGCCGGTCAAAAGACATATCTTCCTGTTTGTTCCCGACCTTGTATCCAAAATGCGAGTCGCTCCAACGGATTGCCCCGAACACCTGCTTGCCGTAGGGATCCAGCAGAAGTTTGTGATGATTAAAACGGTGGCCTTGCTCTGGAGCGTAAGGGCCATACACGCGGTATCCGTACAACTGGCCGGGACGAATTTCTGGCAGATAGCCGTGCCAGACCATGTCAGTCTGCTCGGGAAGCGTTATGCGAAGACTCTCGCGTCTGCCGGCGCCGTCAAACAGGCAAAGCTCGACCTTTTCTGCGTGCTCGGAGTAGAGCGCGAAGTTAACGCCTTCGCCGTCCCAGGTTGAACCTAAAGGGTAAGGGCGGCCGGGCCACACAACGGGCTGTGATGGAAGGGGCATTTATCCAGGACCTCTAACCAAGACTTTTAACTTTGACTCTAAGTTTGAACCGGATGAAAGTTGGGAACCGTTGCACCTGTGGAATCTAGCACATGCGCGTTGCTATCCCGTGTTGCAAGAGGCATCGAGTGCCGCGAGCGACCCCTGCTAATCTTGCCGGTCGCTGCTCAGCTCATTTGCAAGTTTCTTTATCTCTTTTTCCCGCGTGATATTGACGAGCCCGTTCGCATCGTCGTAGGGGCTGTCGCGCTAAAGAGCAGGTAGCTTGAGATTTGCGCGCTCTAGCAGCGGCATAGGGGCGACAATGGTAGGTGGTCGAGCACATGTTAGAGCGCTCCCAACGAACGCAGTCTTGAGATCGGATTGTATTGCTCCTGGTACTTCATCCAGGATGTGCGCGCTATTGAAGGCAGAAGCCAGAATGATAGGCAGCAGAAGAAAACTGTTCTTGGCGACATGTCTAACCTCTTTCTGGGGTGCCAAACAGCCGCGTGGCGCCCTTTTCCGTCGACGGAAAGAAGATGATGAACGCAGCGACTGTGGTTGGTCGCTAGGGTGATTCAGGGAGAAGCGTACAGTATTTCTGGTATTCCGAGGCTAGGACCGAGGAGCCCGTGGTTTTCTGCCGGACTTTGCGGAGGCGAATGGCCCCGATCTGTGTGGGTCAGAGGGCTGGTAGGGCTCGCTGCCCCTTGCGGGATTGGTTTCTTACGTTTTTGAAATTTGTCTTACTTCATGTATGATGTAAGGCATGTCAGACATGAGTGCTACCGTTACATCGAAAGGGCAACTTGTCATTCCGGCCGCGCTTCGCCGAAAGCATAAAATCGAAGCGGGGACCAAGGTAAAGATTCTGGAAGATCAATTCGGCCGCATTGTCTTGCAACCCATCACTGATGAGTACATCAGCCGCGTCAGGGGCTTTCTGGCCCACGGCCCAGACCTTCTGGCGCTTTGGGAAAAGGAACATCGGGAGGAAGGCAAGCACGATAAATGAAGACTTACGTCTTCGATGCTGGAGCGCTGCTCGCCTTCCTGCAGGATAAGCCAGGCTCGGCTAAAGTCGACGAAGTTCTGAAAGAAGCGAGGCGAGTGCGCGCTAAGATCCTCATGTCGGCGGTGAACTACGGAGAAGTGTATGGGCTGATTCTCCGCGAGTTCGGTCGCGAGCAAGCTGTTGCTGCTGTGCACGCCGTGAGGCCGCTGCCTGTCGAGTTGGTGGACGTCACGCCGCAAAGAGCATGTCACGCCGCCGATATAAAGGCCCGCTACAAGCTCCACTATGCAGATAGCTTCGCGGCGGCGCTGGCGATCGAACACAAGGCAACGCTGCTCACCAGCGATTCTGATTTCCGCAAACTCGGGCACGATTTCCCGGTGGTTTGGTTGAAGTGAAAGCCGCTCGCGCCGCCTAGCCCGGTTGTATCCGGGGCGAAGGCAGCTGAGATGCAGGTTCGCCGGCCTCGAGTGTCCGTAAGCACTCGCGAATGTCCTGGCACAGCAGTGTGACTGAGATTCCTCCGAAGCTTGCCGGATAGCGGTCGAGCCGCCCGAGCGCAGCTTGAAGAAGCAGCATCGTTCCCAACGAATTGTCCCGCCGCAGGTGATGAAACGCCGCAGTCACCTGAATCACTCCCTGCAAAAATGTCTTCTCCGGTTCAGGCGCCGCCAGCCACACCGTTTCCCACGCCTCATGCGCAGTAAAGAACTCGCCTGCTTCGTATAGTCGGAGGCCTTCCGCCAAGGCGCCTTCACTCCAATCGAATTTCATAATCCGAATACTGCTACAAGCTAGCATGAATCGATTTGGGTTTTGACGTCGGCTCGGATGCAATCTGGTACGAGCACTGCCAGAAAACATCGTCCTCCACACGACCTGTCGCGCGCCAGCTGTGACGGGTGTACACTGTTGCGCAGCATTGGAAGGGATCCCGACTGATGAGATGATCGACTGCGGGACGCCCTGCCTTCCCCCGGCGATTGTGGAAGTTTTTATGAGAAGTTCTCCGGAAGCCAGGCGGCTTTTTACGGCCAGCGGTGCGACGAGAACCTTATTCGTCGCCGGTAGTTCGCACGTCTTTTTAATCCTCTGCACGCTGTTGTTTTTCGTTTGCCCCACCCCTGCACTCACGCAGGACGCGCCGCAGACCCCCGCCACAAGCCCCGCCCCACAACCCGAAACAAAGGAGACTTCGGCAGAAGTCATCGCCCACGACGAACCCACCACGTTCAAGGTAAATGTGAAGCTCGTGGTGGTGCGTGCGGTGGTCCGCGACTCCGAGGGGCACGCCGTCGGCAATCTTCACGAAGAGGACTTTCAGGTTTTCGACAAGGGCAAGCCGCAAATTATTACGCAGTTCGACATAGAGCAGCCGGGAGCGAAAGCGCGCGCCAAGGTCGAAGACAACGGGGATAATTTTTCCCGCGAGGCCGCTGCCAACGCTCCGAACGCGCCAGTCGGTCCCCAGCGTTTTGTCGCCTACATGTTCGACGACGTGCACCTGCAATTTGGCGATCTCGCGCACTTGCGGGAGGCCGCGGAGCGTCACTTTGCCACCCTGAAGCCAACCGATCGTGCGGCCATCTTCACCACGTCGGGATTAACGACTCTGGACTTTACCGACGATCGCACCAAGCTGCGTGAAACCTTGATTCGTCTGCAACCCCATCCGCTCGTCGCTTCGCGGCATGATTGCCCGGACATCAGTTACTATCAAGCCGATCAGATCATCAACAAAAACGACCTTCGCGCACAGCAATTAGCCGTCCAGGAAGCGCGTGGGTGCGAGAGTACCGATATTCAAGGTAACACTCTGGGAGATCCCAACGCGCTCGTTTCCAGCGTCAGCGCATCCGTTCTGAGTGCTGGCGACCAGGAGAGTCGAGTATCTTTGGGAGCCTTGGATGACGTTGTCCACGCGGTTTCCCGAATGCCCGGTACTCGAGTCGTTGTTCTCGCTTCTCCCGGTTTTATCACTCCGACTCTGGAGTACGAATTTAACGAGATCGTCGACCGCGCCGTTCGCGCACAAGTCCTCATCAACACCCTCGACGCCCGCGGGTTATATGTCACAATTCCCTTTGGAGACGCAAGCCATCAACCTGCTAGTTACCTGGGGAGCGAACACGCGCCGCCTCCGGGCAAGACCCTGATCGAGAATGAGGCTGCTTCCGCGCAAGATGACCTTCTCGCGGCCCTCGCGGATAATACGGGCGGGGTTTTCTTTCACAACAACAACGATTTCAACGAAGGCTTCCGGCGCGTCGCCGAGACTCCCGAATATTCCTACGTTCTGGGTTTCGTCCCGCAAAATCTAAAGCTCGATGGCAGCTTCCACAGTCTGAAAGTCGCTCTTAGGAACCCGCAGAGGAAGCTGACCCTGCAGGCGCGCCGCGGTTATTTCGCCCCCAAGAGCGCTATCGATCCGAACGAGCAGGCCGCGCAGGAAATCGAAGACGCAATGTACTCGCAAGAGGAGTTGCACAATCTTCCGGTCAATTTGCGCACGCAGTTTTTTAAAGCCAGCGACGAGAATGCCAAGCTTGTCGTCGTCGCCCATGTGGATGTAAAGCGTCTGCGCTTCCGAAAAGTTGAAGGGCGGAACGATAACGTTTTGACGTGCGTTTCCGTTTTGTTCAACAGCAACGGCCGCTTCATTGATGGAACGAAGAAGACCGTCACCATGCACTGGAAGGACGAAACGTTGGCACACAAGCTTGATTCCGGCATGACGCTGAAGACGAGCTTCGACGTAAAACCCGGAAGCTACCTGGTCCGGCTGGTGGTAAGGGATGCAGAAGGGCAGTTGATGTCCGCGGAAAATGGAACGGTTGAGATTCGTTAGAAACCACACGGGGGATGAAGTATGCGCGATCGTCGGCTGATTCTTCTGATTGGCTTGATCTGCTTAACCAGTTGCTGGATGTTCCTCGAACTGGGCTCCGACCGCCCGGTTCACGCCCAGCAACCGGCAGCCGCAGCCCAGTCCGCTGCGACTCCTCCCGCCGCGATGCCGCCACCACCTGCGACCCAATCCAACGACACAACTGTCTTCCGGGCTGAGAGTCGTCTGGTTCTCGTGGATGCCGTGGCGACCGACAAGAAAGGCAACTACATTCGGGATCTCACGCAAAAAGATTTCAAGGTTTGGGAAGATGGTAAGGAACAGGCGATTACCAGTTTTTCTTTTGAGGAGAATACCGGCTCCTCCAACTCTCAGCCGCGCTACATGGTCCTGTTCTTTGACAACTCCACCATGGACTTCGGCGATCAAGCCAAAGCCCGGGACGCGGCCGCGAAATTTATTGATGCGAATGCCGGCCCCGGACGGTTGATCGCTCTTGCCGATTTCGGTGGGACCGTAAGAATCTCGCAAAATTTTACCTCGGATGCCCAGCGGCTGAAGCAGGTGGTTATGGGCTTAAAAACTTCCGCGGTTTCGCCCAACGCTGACCCAGTCACCGTCGCATCTCTAGGAGCTCCACCACTGCCTGTACCTGCTCTGGGGAATGCAGAAGCTGACTTTGGCATTCACAGCGTACTGCTGGCTCTGCGAAGCCTGGCGAAGGATCTTTCCACCGTTCCGGGGCGCAAGACGCTGGTGATGTTGACCTCCGGATTTCCCCTCACCCCGGAGTACGAATCGGAAGTGACCGCAGTCATCGATACCTGCAACAAGTCGAACGTTGCCATATATCCCATCGATGTTCGCGGGTTGACGGTTCCACAGTTGCCCGGAATGCAGAACCGTCTCACGCCCCCGTCGGTTCATTCGACATCGGGATCGGTGGTTCAAGCCGCATTTCACTACTCCGACGGTCAGCCCATGTTGCACCTCGCGGCCTTTGCTGAACCGGCTTGGGCGTTTCCCGTGCAACATGGAGGCGGCGGTGGAGGCGGTGGCACCGGTGGTGGTGGCGGAGGCGGTCACGGTGGCGGTGGAACTGGCGGTGGTGGAACCGGAGGCGGTCACGGCGGCACAGGCGGAACGGGTGGCGGCAAGTCCGGCGGCAGTGGAAGCACTGGAGCCGGTGGTGTCGGAACTACGTACAACAACGGCCTCTACAACCAGTACAATCAGCCCCGCCAGATTATTCCTCCATTTCCCGCGAGCGCTTCTGACAATCAGCAGATTCTCTATCAGCTCGCCGACGGCACCGGCGGTTTCGTTATTCTCAATACCAACGATCTGTTGGGCGGCATGGACCGGATCGCCAAGGATCAAAACCAGTATTACTTTCTGGGTTACAAGCCCGCAGTTTCCGCCGATGGTAGCTGCCATACCCTAAAGGTCAAAGTCGAGCGCGGAGGAACTCAGGTCCGGGCCCGCAGCGGCTATTGCAATGTAAAGCCAGCCGATCTTCTGGCTGGAAATCCCATTGTGAAAGACCTGGAAGCCCGCGCTGGCGGCGAAATGAAAGGCAACGTCACGGCCGTCATGCAGGCTCCTTTCTTTTATACCTCGCCGAACATCGCCCAGGTCCATCTTGCCGTGGAGATTCCTTCCGCCGCGCTCAAGTTCGAAAAGGTGAAAGGGAAGCAACGCGCAACGCTCAACATATTGGGTATCGCATACAAGGCGGACGCCACGATTGCCGCGCGTTTCAGCGATACCGTGAATGTTGACTTC
>Ga0182024_10004555_pt1 | contig 31763 bp, 20 predicted proteins | sample P32metaG_FD_120480 | JGI IMG/M metagenome (GOLD analysis project Ga0182024, IMG submission 120480) | Permafrost microbial communities from Stordalen Mire, Sweden - P3-2 metaG (Illumina Assembly) | ecosystem: Environmental > Terrestrial > Soil > Wetlands > Permafrost | place: Sweden: Stordalen...
ATCAAGCAAGCTAATATAGTCGGAATCGCCGGTATAAGGAGATTGCGTACCAAAGCCGCTGCCCTTGATCACGATGGTCTGAAGTTGTGCAGTCGTAATCTTACTGATCGATGTTATTTTCGGTGACTGTGAATAGCATGGCAGCGCACAAAGCGCTGACATGATGCCGGCGAGACAGACAACAATGATCGCCCGGCCACGCGATTGGCGAAAACAAGGTACCAGTTTGAGCATCACATGTTTCATATAGCATCTCCTGTTTAGATTTTCTGGAACACTTTCTCCAGCTTCACTCGTAAGCCAGGATTTCCGTTTTGGCTTCCTGACCGCCGTCGATTGTACATCCAACCGCCTCCGTCGGAGCCGTTTTTTTATCCTTTCCATCCCGAGCGACTCCGGCGGCCCACGAATGGGCCAATCCTGCCTCTTCCGGGTACGGAAAAACCAGGAAGGGCTTCATTTCAAGCGATTTCTCATACACCTCTCGTCCCCCCCCTCCTTCCTTCGACCTGTTTGCTTACCATGCGGGGCGCCCTATCTGCTCGGCAATGGCAGCGCCGCAATCCGCCGCAACATCTCGCCAACCACGACCCTGTGGTTTTGAGGGTGGAGACTGGCACAGCCAGACCCTCTACTTTGGGAGATTCCGACCATGTGCGAGTCGGTGATCAGATCGTGGTCGTGGGTAATCCTGAGGGGCTGGAACAGACCGTTTCAAACGGACTGGTGAGCGGAATACGGGAAATTGATCACCGAAAGCTCTTTCAGATTTCAGCGCCAATCTCAGAGGGGAGCAGCGGCAGTCCCGTGTTCAATGATCGCGGTGAGGTGATTGGCGTGGTGGTATCTTCCCTTGAGTCCGGCCAAAACCTCAATTTCGCCGTTCCGATCAATTACGCAAAGCCACTGCTAACTTCTGCAAAGGTGGAATCGATCTCCTCTCTTCCGAGGGGAATGCACTCTCCAGCGGAGCCGGTAAGCGGTGCGAGCGACAACGCAGTCGCAGGCCCAACGAAGTTAGCGGCTCAGACGATGAACAGGATTGCGGGCGAAATAAGGGTTTGTGAGCGATCGACAACGATTCATTCGACAACAGACAGGAAACTGCCATACATTGAATACCGCGACGGTCCTCCAACGGACGTGCGCTTTGACGTGCAACCGAGCGATTCTCTCGTCGCTTCGTTTCAAGGCAGGTCGAATTTTCCACCCATTCTGGCGTTTCTCGATATGCGAAGACGCCGGAGGGGGCTGCCTCCGCCCCTGAGGGGTGAGTGCTTCCTCATTATTTGGAGGATCGGATGGATTCGCCATCGTTATTTTTATCGGATCAACGGTTCAGAAGCTCAACTCGCTGATACGTCACCACTTAATTGGGATCATTTGGGTAGGGCTGCCTTGTCCGGCAGGTCACAGGGGCGCGGCGAAGCACCGAGGCTACGAATTACCAAACGAACCCACCGCGTGGCCCTCGGCGTGAAGAGCCACATCTACGGTTACCGGTGCGGAAACTTCCTCGCCCAGTCTTATCCGTTGCAGTCGCTCAAGCTGGTTCGTGGCCCGGTAAAGCTTGTTTTCTATGGCCGATTCGTAGCGCTGGAACGTGCCCGCGAGCGCTTCAACTGCACCAAGTTCCATCGTTGCCGGTAACCCTGGAAAACTCGCCGGGCGTCTGCGGATGAGCACGCCCGTAATGAATTCAGCCTCCATGCGCGCAATGCGCCGCAACCTCACCATGGCCAGTGCAATACGCTCCACAAGGAACGATTCAACATCGCCGATGGGCTGATGGGCCTCGTTCAGGCGTTCGAGCAGGGCCGTATAAGCTTGGGCATCATCCAGTTCGGTGATGCCTTGGGCCAGCAATCCGTGTTTGGTAGCATTCAATCGGGTCGAAGTTGTGTCTTAGGGGCCAGTTGCCTTCTGTGCATTTTGCCGGTTCGCTTCCAGCTGCTCAGTGCTAATGGTGTCACTCATGTCCCCTCGCTTGCGTAACGTGTATCGTACTGCTTAAAGGGGAGAAACATGAAATTAACTCGTCAAGTTACGCGCATAGGGCGAATTGCCGCCGTTTTTGCCGCGGGATTGCTGCTTCCATCGGCTTTCGGCGGCGCAAAATCCCGTTGTTTCCGGTCAAGCCGTTCCTGCCAGAGTTGCATCGTCCAAAGTGACGCCATTCTCCAGTGATTACGGTAATTTACAATTTTGGTAGCAATTCAGGGGACCCGCAAATGCCTATCCGGGCGGATGTCACCGCTCAGGGGCGCGATGGCAAACTTTACAGCTCATCCGACTCTGGCCGAACCTTCATCGCCGGAACGGATTTCAACATCACATTCACGGGAACCGTGAGCGTTTTACACAGCTTTGACCGAACCGACGGGAGCGATATTTATAGCGGTCGACCTTGGGCAGCGATGGGAATTTAGGCGGCACCAATGGCCAGGGAGTTTTCTTCAAGATTACTCCGGGTGGCAATGTTACGGTGCTCTACACACTTGTCGGTACGGATGGGTCCGAAGCCGCATTCAGTCTAATCCAAGCCACGGACGGAAAGTTTTATGGGGCCACCATTTCCGGAGGAACTAGCAACGCGGGGGTCGTTTTCAAGTTTACACGGAGCGGTACCTACACTGTTTTGCATAATCTCAATGGCACTACCGATGGGTTTAGTCCCTATTCCGGCTTGGTTCAGCCGATGGGCCCTCTGTGTAATCAAAAAGTAAATTAGCAATTCATAAATCCCTTGACTTCATTGCGCGTGCGTATAGAATGGCGCAATTCCGGGATGGCGGAATGCAATTCCGGCAAGGGAGGATGGGAAACTATGCTGTTGAAAGGGTTGGGAATATCGGGAATTTTGTTGGCGTTCGGCGTATTGCCTGCTCTCGCCCAGGCGCCCAGCGGGGGAGTTTCACCGCTGATCACACCAGTCGTGTCCATGCATCAGGCCCATCCGATGATATTTTACGGATTGCGCCCCGACGGCATGATCGAAAGCAACAACTGGAGCGGCTATGCGGTGACTGGCTCTTCGTTCACCAACGCCCAGGCCTCATGGACGGTCCCATCGGTCAATTGCACCACCACCCCAAATACCTACGCTGCGTTCTGGGTCGGCCTCGACGGATACACCTCCTCCACCGTGGAACAGACAGGAACGGATTCCGACTGTGATGGCAAAAGTCCCACGTATTATGCCTGGTACGAATTTTATCCGGCGGGCTCCATTCTCATCTCCAGCGTCCCGGTTTCCCCCGGCAACCAAATGTCCGCGGCCGTAACCTACAGCGGCTCCGAGTTCACCATCAAGATCACCAATGAGTCCACGGGAAAGACCTACAGCAAGAGCTCCAAGGTCTCCGGTGCGAAACGGTCCTCCGCCGAATGGATTGCGGAGGCGCCATGCTGCACCAATAGGGGAGCGATTTTGCCTCTCGCCGATTTCGGCGTCGTCAATCTGGGCGCGGATTACACCGGCATCAGCGGCACCAATTACGCCACCGATACCTCCACTTCCGGGCCGATCAGTGATTTCGGCAGCAGCGACATCGAAGAAATCACCATGGTCAGCACCAGAGGCGTGGACGAAGCCGTACCGTCCGGCCTTACCGGCGATGGCACCAGCTTCACCGTGACTTGGAAATCGGAGTAACCCGAGCGGGCGGCGGGCGGCAACAACTTCAGTGTCGCCGAATGCGCGAAGTAATGCAGGTGGCTTCGCTGTTGCTTGGAAATCGAAGTAACATTTGTGGGCGGCACAACGGTGTGCCGCCCTATTCTTCAGGCTAAAAAAGCAATTCCCTATAGTCGTGGGCGGCTCGCCGCAGTCAAATAAATCTTATAACATCGAATGGCGCCAAGCCGACTGCTGGCTCATCTTTGGAGTCAGACTCAAAGCAGTGGTTTCTCTTAACTGATGCGTATGACTAACTTTAGCCGCGGGCGGAGGGCCGCCTAGTAAGGCTTAGAAGCCGAAAGTAGTTTGAAGATAAATGAGGCGGCTGGCGGAATTGGAAGAAAAAGGCCCTCCTGCAAGCGCATTAGCTTGTCCGAAAAGAGGCGAGCCGACAATGCCCACCGGGGGTGCCAAGTTCACGTAGTTAAAAATATTGCGCGCGTTTACACTGAACGTAAGGTTGTAGCGGTGAGGCGTGGCCGCGCCCAGTCCGCCCATCATGCCGCCTCCACCAAAACCACCGGCTCCGCCGCCGTGTGCTGCGGCGCTGTGTCCTCCTTCTCCGACACCTCCGCCAGATCCACCATTGGGACCACTTGGCCCATTCGGGCCTCCCTTTGCAATCACTTTGCCAAAACCAAAAGTCTTGCTGACACGCAAATTTAACGTGAACTGCGGCGAACCCGTGCCGAAATTGATGGGCACCAGCGTTTCGCCCGGCTCTGGAACTGTATCGAAGGAGCCCAGCGGCGTTACGACTACATTCGCGGGATTCGAAAGGGGGCTCGAAAACGCCGGCCGCTGATTGAATATCGAACTCCCGATCAAGTCCTGCCCGATGGTCACGTTGTAGGGGTGCCCCGAGCTGGCCACCAGAAACGGACTCACGCGAAAAGCATATGGCAGCGAGAACGTGCCCCCCAAGAAAACACGATTGCGAACATCGAACGCCGCGCGCCCATAATCCTGCTGCAAATTGTATGGATTGGAAGGGAAAGAACTGGCTCCCGCGGTATTACTATTCGCGTAGTTCAGCGCGTAATAGCCGAAGAGCGAATATTTCGCGCCAGCGCGAATATTGAAATTGGCGATGAGCTCGTTTTGGCGATAAATTCCGCCGGATTGATATTGGTAGATGTTTCCCACATTGCCGTAAGGCCGGACTCCGCTTTCCGGATTCATTGGATTGTACGTCCCCGGCAGCGGAGTATTGATGCTGTTGGTGAGCAATTGATCGAATCCGCGCGAATTCAGATACGAAACCGACATCGTTGCTTTCTTGGAGAGTTGCCGGTCGACCGTGAGCGCGGTCTGCAATATTCCGGGCGCATGCAGGTTTGGGTTGATCGAATAAGTAGTCGGTAGCGCGTTCGGAAGCGTGTCCGTCGGTGGAATGGTGGGGAAGAACTCCGGATTCGTGACGACGAACTCCTGTTGATTCACTCCATTCAGCCGGTCAGCTTGCAGCACAAGATCGTCCGTAAACCGATCGTAAAAGATCCCCGTTCCCGCGCGAAGTACGGTCTTTTTGTTCAAGCCCCACGCAACGGACAAACGTGGCGCCCAATCGGCGTGATCGCTGATGTCCGTCTGCGATTCAAAGCGAAGACCGCCGCTAATCGTCAGATTTTTTCGTATGCTCCAGTCGTCCTGTATATACAGCCCCGCGTCGAACATTCCCGCCTGCACGACGGGCGTTCCGGCCGTTATCGAAAACTGGCTTGCTCCGCCGCCCATCGCGCGAATTTCCGCGGGCGTCAATCCCGCGGCCAGGCCCTGCTCGGTAATTTGATAAGCAAGAATCGAGGGAAATGTGAATTGACCGTTGAAGCCGGGCGTAGCGGAGTTATCGTCATCCACTCCACGCAGGCGCGCCCCAAATTTCAATGAATGTTTGCCTAATGCCATGGAAGTGTAATTTTGCAGTTCGTAGTGGTTGGTGTGATCGATATTGGTTCCCAGATTGTTGCCCCCTGCGATAAATCCGCCCAGCACATTCACAGCGGCATCGAAATTCTGCGGGTCCTGATTGGTGGTGTCGTGAATATATTGAAAGCGCGTTTCGTTCACCACTTTTGAACTCAGCACTTGCGTGTCGCTAATCTGCAGGGTCTGCTCGGTGGAAAGCACATTATAGGCCTGCGACGGCAAAGCAAACGGGCCAACCCCCTCATTCATTTCGTTGTCGCGATAGTATTGATAGCGCACAGTCAGCGTATTGTTCTTGTTGATCTGGTAATCGAGTCGTGGACTAATATTTGTCCTCGTCTTTGGGTTGGGCACAGAAGCGCTGAAGTTTATGATGTTGAAGTTTTGATCGAGCGTTACGGCGTTCACCACGCCTATGTCATTTATGTCCCGGCGTTGCACGCTGACGAAAAAGGACGCATTTTTGCTCAGCGGACCACCCCCGCTGCCGTTGTAAAGTACGGAATCGTAGCCCGGCTCTGTGCCCGCAAATGGATTGCGCGAGTTGAAAGAGGAATCATTTCCGCTCACTTCCGCCTGGGCGTGAAACTGGTCCGTCCCAGGCTTCGTAAAAACCTCAATCCGGCCGTAACCGAGCTTGTCGTATTCCGCGGAGAACGGATTCTGGTTAATGCGAATTTCGCGGATGGAAGATTTTGGCGGAAGCTGTCCGGCGGTGAAACCGTCAATGTAAATTTGCCCGCCGTTTGGGCCAGCCCCGGGACCGGCTAGCGCTTCGAGGTCTGCCTCCAGTTCATCGGGATCATCCGGCAGAGCGTCCAAATCTTCGCCTTTGAGCACAATAGCACCCGCGTTATTTTCCGGGCTTACGTCCACCTGTGGCGTTTCCGCCGACACAACAACTTTTTGTTCCTGGATTTCGATATCCAGGCTGATAGCGAGCGTTTGAACCTGGCCTTCGTGAATGGCGATGTTGTCATTTTCATATTCGGCAAAGCCGGGAGCGATGGCTTGCACCGTGTACTTGCCCGCGGCCAGCCCTTTTACGCTGTATTCGCCATTGCTGTTGGTGATGGATTTCATCGGGCCGGCGGGTGCCATGACCGTCACCGTTGCGCCCGGAACGGATGCCCCGGAAGGGTCGCTAACCTGGCCACGCAATGTGCCCGTGCCCGCGCCGGGAGTCTGAGCCATTGATGTTAGCGCCCACAGTACGCATAGCAACGCTACGATAAAACGCTGAGCGCAGCGTCCTCGTTGATTGAAAATCATTCGTCTCCTGAAAGGAAAATTTATGCGCATCAAGATTAAGGAGCCCCCGAGTCGCCTTCGTTAGTTGATGAACCCAGGTTCCATGGTGAGAGAGTCGTAGCCTGCCCCCCACCCGGCGAAGCCGTCAGCAGAGGTTCGACTCCGCCTAGGATCGTAATGGCTGTGACTTCTCCGGGCGCCAAACCTTCGGTGGATACAATCATCACCGCGTCGCCTTTGTGAAAATCTGCAATCGGCGAGGACGGCATGTGGCTCAGTATTTGTTGGAGGTCCATCGGCCCATTCTGCCGCGCCCCGCGATTTAGCGCCGAGCCGGGTCCCGATCCCGCCTCTGGCCCGCTATTTCCTGTTGCACGCGTTTGCGCAGGGGAAGATGTCTGTCCCGTAGTGGGTGAATTGGCCCCAGTAAAGGTTGGACTTGCAATCGGTTTGGCACCCGCCGACGACTTGAGACGCATGGCAATTCGCTGGGCTATTTCAGCAGGGAGTATGCGCAGTTGTGAGTCGCTAGAAATTTTTACCAGCACAGGTTTTTTTGTTGCCAGGTCCATTATCTGGAGGGTGGGGCCGGAAGCGCCAACGGAAACGATTGTGCCCGCAATGTTGCGGAAGGACCCGAATACGATTTCGATAGCATTAAATTCGGCCCCGCCATCAGCGAGTTTTCCGCGCGCCCGCAGTTGATCGCCGGGCTTGATCTGCCCCATGGTGCTTAGCTTCGCATCGCTGAATTTCACTGAGTCGGGCGCATAGCGGCGAACGATTGCTTTCTTCCCAGCTTGCACCGAAATTGTGCGGCTCCCGCCAGGCGCTGCAATGGAGACGGTAACGATTCCGGCTGTCGGATCAACCGCTTCCACCAGGCCCCCAACGCCGTGCTGCCATTCCTGGCCCTCCTGCTGGCGCTTGGCTTCCACGTCTGAACTTTTCATGACCACGATAATTGTCGCCGAAACCGATTTGCCTCCGTCTGCGGTCTTCCCAAACACCAGTATCCGGTCGCCTGTCTGCAAATCCTGGAGGTGAATGGGCGTCGCGCCTTTCAGATCTTTCTGCCCAGGACTGATTTGAAGGACGCGCGCCGATTCTTGGGCCTCTACCTTTGTTACATCGCCCGCATCGGACGTGAGCACAATTGTGCTTTCCGTTATGCTCTTGATCGTACCCACGGGTTTAACGGTCTGGCTTTGCGCCGCGGGTTGGTTCTGCCGGAGTGACGCGTCTGCAACACGGCCGGGTAGTGACATGACGCCAGGGCGTGCCACGACGGAGATGGGAGCGATGATCCACCCGCCCCAGATAAGACAAACAGTGAGCGCCAGATTTCTTTCGGTCCTAAAATTCATGCACACCCGCTTGTTCTCAATGTATTCCAGTTAGCTATGCAAAAAGTTCCGCTTAAGATGATTCGGCGGATAGCGCGAAGATCACATGCATTTCCGCCACGAAATACACACCATCTACATTAGGTAGACGGCGATGCCGCCAGCCCGGTTGCAATCCGCGCCAGCGATCTTACGAATGATGTCTGACGGCCTTGAAATTTAAATTGCAAACCACATCATTCCAGCGGATGCACGACAAATGAGGCGCTAAAATCGTTTCAATTTCCGAATGCAAGTTTTACCCGAGAATTGGGGTAAATTTAAGAAGGAGTGTTTTCTCCAAGGAGACCCAGTAGCCGAAAATCCAAGCTCTACTATGCCCGGAACAGTCGAAAAAATCATCAAGTCTCCTCAATGCGGACCGATTCTCGTAGCGATGATTAACCGTTATTCCACGCTCCCAACAAACGTCGAATAAGAACGATTTGGCCAATTGTATAGGCATTGTGATCAGCCAGGATCAATGCTTCCCGCAGGATCGTCTGTCCATCGCCCCATGGAATTTTTGCGAAGAGATCGGTCTTAGCGCTTAGAACGAGTCTCCGCATGGCTTCGAGATCGCGCTGGAAGGATCGGACGGACTTGCTCCATGCTGACGCGTTCTGTGGCTTCGCGCTTTGCGGCCAGTAGCCCACCGGCCATTTGGGAGACACGTATTTTGGATTGCGGCAGAATTCCAAAATATCCCACTGCGCAATACGCATATGTTCCACTAACTCCCATGCGGAATGTGGGGCGCCCTCCGGTCTTGCACCCCTCAGTTCTGCCGGTACGCCGGTGGCGGATTGCTTAAAATCGGCATGCGCGCCTTTCCCGGAAAGGAGATCAGCAATGTGCCGACGCAAAGCTTTATCGTCCACTTGGTTCTCTCCCATTGATGTCTCTCCAATTTGTTGATCTGGAAATCCGCCGACTTTTCCCTAAGCGGCAGTAGGTTTGGATAGCAACATGTCCTGAAATAATTCGATCCTATTTCCCTCAGGATCGCGGATCCACGCAAAGTGGCAGTAGTCGTACTCTTCGCTCCTTTCGATATTTACACTGCGGGACTGCAGATGGCCGATGGTCTTCTTCAAGTCTCCCACGCGATAATTCACTTCGAATGAATGATCATTTCCGGATGACGGCGATTTTCGTGGGAGAATGGCCCACACAGTTCTCGTCGCTCCAGCTCCAATCGGATCCTGGTGCAAAAATTCGTGGTAATACCCAAACTCGCTATACTGATATTCGATCCCCAGATGTTCGCGATACCATTCCGCCAGCCGCTGAGGATCGCTCGAGTAGATGAAAAGTCCGCCAATATCCATCGCCAGGTCCATCGGCAAAGCTCCGTTAACTGAATTCGAGTTCGACTTCGCGCCACTGTAGCAGGAATTAGCCTTATTTCCGAGAGGACTGTTTATGTGTGAGCCGCGTATTTGGTGCGACGATATCCCTTCTTCAATTGCAACCCGTTGACGCGCGCGCGCGCGCGTGGATATAGTGGGCGCACCCTCGGCGCTTATGCGCCGTGGCGGCATAGGAATGCTCATAGTGGTACGAGCGGTTACATGAATGAAAAGCTGATCCGCGAATTACAGGCGCTGCTCGGAACGGAACATGTGCTTCACTCCGAGCACGAACTGCGCCTCTACGAATATGACGGCTCCATCGAAACGGCGCGCCCTGATGCCGTAGTGTTTCCCGGCGATACAGCCGACGTAGTGCGCATAGTGAAATTCGCCAATCGCCGCGATATCCCACTAGTCGGACGCGGCGCGGGAACGGGCCTTTCCGGTGGCGCTCTGGCTCGTCATGGCGGCATCATCGTTGCCTTTACGCGCATGAATCGTATTCTCGAAATTGACGCCGAGAATCAGTGCGCCGTAGTGCAGCCGGGTGTAGTCAATTCTGATGTCAGTCTTGCGGCCGCGCCGTTTGGCCTCCATTTCGCGCCCGATCCTTCCAGCCAGCGCGCTTGCACCATCGGCGGCAACATCTCCGAAAATGCCGGCGGCCCTCACACTCTCGCCTACGGCGTAACGGCCAATCACGTTCTAGGGCTGGAACTCGTTCTGCCCGAAGGCGGCATCGTTCGCACCGGCGGGAACGCTCCGATGGTGCCGGGCTATGACCTGACCGGTCTGCTGGTCGGTTCCGAAGGCACCCTCGGCATTGTTACGGAAGCCACCCTGCGGCTCACGCGGTCGCCGGAGGCGGTCGAGACGCTGCTCGCGATATTCGATACTGTGGATGATGCGACCCAGAGCGTCGTGGATATTACCGCGCGTGGAATCACTCCTGCGGCTTGCGAAATGCTGGATGGCTGGACGTTGCGCGCAGTGGAAACGTGGGCACACGCCGGTTATCCAATGGATAGCGCCGCAGTGCTGCTGCTGGAAGTGGATGGATTGCTCGAAGCTGTCGGGCCGGAAGCGGAAGCGATTACTGACGTCTGCCGGGCCAATCGTGCGAGGGAAGTACGCCGAGCCAGCAATGCCCGCGAGCGCGAATTGCTATGGAAAGGGCGGAAGAACGCATTTGGCGCGGTGGGACGCCTTTCGCCGACGTACTATGTGCAAGACGGTGTTATCCCGCGAACGAAACTTCCCGAGACTCTTCGGCGCATCGCGGAAATCGGGTGCGAGCACGGTTTTGAAATTGGCAATATCTTTCATGCGGGGGACGGGAACCTGCATCCCATCATCCTCTTCGACGCGCGCAAGTCCGGCGACCGCGAGCGCGCCATCGCCGCCGCCGATAGAATCATCGAGCACTGTGTGTCCGTGGGCGGTGTTATCACCGGCGAACACGGTGTGGGGATGGAGAAGGACCGCCTGATGCCCCTCCTTTTCAGCGATGTGGAGATCGCACTGATGTCTCGCGTGCGCGATGCTTTTAACCCGCGGCACCTCTTGAATCCTGGGAAGATTTTTCCAACTGGAAAGGGTTGTGGCGAAATTCGTGTCCGTCCATCGCATCAAGTTACCCGGAGTTCCCTCCATTCGTCCGCTGGATTTGGTTCGTCGTCAGGCCGTGTATAGCACGGATTCCAGAGCGGATTTTCGTTCGCGCGTCGCGCGTATTGTCGGCGAGGCCAACGTCTTATCCCCCGGCGGTTCGACAGACTTCAAATCGCATTATCAGGTAGATGGCTTGGCTCCCGCGCTGGCGGTACGGCCGGGCGCACGCGAAGAAGCACGCGATATTGTGCGACTGGCGCGCGAATACAATCAATCCGTAATTCCCATTGGCGCGGGCACCAAGCTGGGCATTGGCATGGCGCCGCGAAGTTACGACGTAGCCCTAGATATTACTCGGCTGAATCGCGTGCTGGCCTACGATCCCGGCGATCTTACCATCAGCGTCGAGGCCGGCTGTCGCTTGCGTGACGTCCAGACTCTCGTCGCCGCGCAAGGGCAGTTTCTCCCCTTCGAGCCTCCCCATGCCGCCGATGCAACAATCGGCGGAAGCCTCGCGGCCAATTCCTGGAGCCTCTGCGCGGAAGGCTACGGAACTCCCCGCGATTTTGTGCTGGGAATGGAGTTCGTAACCGGCGAAGGCCAATTGGTTCACAGTGGTGGCCGCGTCGTAAAAAACGTCACCGGCTACGATCTGCATAAACTGATGATCGGATCGTTTGGCACGCTGGGCGCGATGGTGAGCGTCAATTTCAGGCTGTACCCGTTGCTACAGGACCAGCGTTTGTTCGCGGCCACGTTTCCCTCCGCTGAGAGCGCCTTCCAGATGTTGCACCAGGTGCGGACATCCTTTCTTAAGCCGCGAACCTTGGTTATTCTCGATCCCGGCGCTGCCGCATTGATGCAACGCTCGGGAAAGGTGTTCGGGTCGCATCCAAATTCGTGGATACTCTCGGCCACTGTAGCCGGGCATTCGGCGGCCATCGAACGCCACGAGCGCGATCTGAAGGTTATGGCCGCCCAGGCCGGCGGGCGCGAGTTCATCGTGGTACGAGACGAGAAAGTGGACGAAACCGCTGCTCTGCTCCGCGAGTTTTCGGTGAAGTTACAACAAGAGCGACCGACGAACATAGGTGCGCAAATCGGCGTTCTCACGACGGAAGTGTTTGGATTGTTGTGCGAATTACGCGCCAATGCGGAGAAGGAAAACTTCGCATGCGCTACTCTGTTTCAGGCGTCAGGACCGGCGCATCTCACCGTATGGGACGACGCAGTCTCGACTCAGATGCTTGAGGACCCCAATAATGATGCGCTCACACGCTTGCAGCGCATGGCACAACGAATTTTCGAAATAACCAACGCGCATCAGGGCCACGCGGTTATCCAATGGTGTCCCATTGGGCTAAAATCCGAGGCCAGTGTCTGGGGCGAGTCGCGGTCCGATTTCACATTGCTACAGAAAGTAAAAACAATTTTTGATCCCAGCGGCATTTTCAGTCCTGGACGTTTTGTGGGAGGGCTGTGAATTGAGCGACCCTTCCTGCGCAATGCCCGCCCTCGCCCACACTTTGCAAATTGTGCCTTCCGATGCGTGGCGCCCCGCCGATCTTCCGGCCGAGGAGGATTTTCTGCGATGCATTCATTGCGGACTCTGCCTCAACCAGTGTCCCACCTATCGCCTTTGGGGCAGGGAAGCGGATTCGCCGAGGGGCCGAATTCGCCAGATGATGCTGGTCGCCCAGCATGAGATTCCGCTCGATCAAGGATTCGTCTCCCACATTGACCGCTGTCTTGATTGCCGGGCGTGCGAAACAGCCTGTCCTTCCGGCGTGGAATATGGACGTCTTGTCGAGTCGGCTCGCGCGGAAATTGAAGCAAACTACCGCCGTCCGCTTACCAGCCGCTTGCTAAGGCGCGCGGTTATGCGCTATCTGCTCCCCTATCCCAATCGCATAGCCCTGATGGCTCGCGCTGTGCGTTTTTACCAGCGTTCTGGCGCGCAGGGTTTGGCGCGGCGCTCTGGTGCACTGCGGCTGATGGGGCTGCAGGATCGCGAACGGCTTCTTCCTCGGATTGACTCGGACTTTTTCTTTTCACGCCTCGGCATGACATTTCCCGCCATCGGTCAGCACCGCGCGCGAGTGGCGCTCTTCGCCGGATGCATCGCGCAAGTCGCCTTCACCAGGCTAAATGACGCGACCATCCGCGTGTTGCAAGCCAATGGTTGCGAAGTCGTAGTTCCCGATCACCAGCTTTGCTGCGGAGCTCTCGCCGCTCATGCCGGCCAGCGCGATGTGGCGCGTGCGCTGGCGCGCATCAATCTCGAAGCGTTTGGGCGCGAATCATTTGACGCTCTTATTATGAATGCCGCGGGTTGCGGCTCCTCGCTGAAAGAATATTCGCGCCTGTTTCGCCCAGATGAGCCGGAACATCTCATGGCCCAAGCATTTGAATCGCGCGTCAAAGATGTGACCGAATTTCTGGATGCCCTCGGCCTTTCCGCCCCCCTCGGGGAAATCCCTTTTCGAATTACCTGGCAGGATTCCTGCCATTTGCTCCACGGCCAGCGCATTCGGGAAGCGCCCCGGCGCCTGCTACGGCAGATTCCGGGCATCGAACTGGTGGAAATGCCCGGCGCCGATCAATGCTGCGGTTCCGCCGGAATTTACAATGTCTTGCAGCCCCAGGCTTCGCTGGACTTACTCTCGGAAAAGATGGCTGCCGCACGGAGCACCGGCGCGGCGTGTATCGCCACCGCCAATCCTGGCTGCCTGCTGCAATTGCGCGCCGGCGCGGCGATTCATCACACCGGGCAGGAAGCCTTGCACGTGGTGGAGTTGCTGGATCGCGCCATCGCTTGCTCGTAAGACCCCAGCATGGACGCTCATAATGATCGCATCCTAACCTATGGGGTCGTCTCGAAAGGACGTGCCGCGAGGTCTACGAAGTGTTGTACTCTCACGAAGCCAGTCGTACTTGTCCGGAGGCACAATGCAGCAATTCGATCCACAAATCCTGTTGGAAAAACCGATTGCGCCGCCGCGTGAGTTTAGTGAACGCGCCAATGTTCACTCGCTGGATGAATACCGTGAAATGTGCGACCGCGCCGCAAGTGATCCTGAATCCTTCTGGCGCCACGAATCTCAACGCCTGGATTGGTTTCAGCCGCCCACATCGATATTGGAGTGGAATCCGCCGGTGGCTCGGTGGTTTACGGAGGGCAAGATTAATGTTTGTTATAACTGTGTGGATCGCCATCTCGAAAAAAGCCGGAACAAAATCGCAATTATTTGGGAAGGGGATGACGGCTCAACGCTCCAATGGACCTACCAGCAACTGCATGACGAGGTTTGTAAGTTCGCGAACGCTCTGATTTCGCTGGGCGTCCAGGCCGGTGATCGTGTGGGAATCTACATGCCCATGGTTCCGCAATTGCCCGTTGCGATGCTTGCTTGTACGCGGATTGGAGCTGTCCATTCCGTGGTTTTCGGTGGCTTCAGCGCCCAAGCTCTTGCTGGACGCTTGCTGGATACGGGGGCGAAGGTGCTGATAACCGCCGACGGCGGCTTCCGGCGCGGCAGCATCGTTGGACTGAAAGAAATCGCCGATCGCGCGTTGGCGAGCTGTCCCGCCGTCGAATCAGTGGTCGTAGTGCAGCGCACGCGCACGACTGTGCACTGGTCCCCCCGTCGCGATCATTGGTGGCACGAATTAACCAGGAAGGAGCCCGCGGATTGCCCCGCGCCCCCCTTCGATTCAGAGCATCCGCTTTTTATCCTATATACCAGCGGAACAACCGGAAAACCAAAGGGAGTTCTGCACACGTCGGCGGGATATTTACTGCAGTGCGCATGGTCCGCGCGTCTGGTGCTCGATTTGAAAGATGACGATGTGTACTGGTGTACCGCCGACATTGGATGGGTAACCGGGCACAGCTACATTGTGTACGGCCCCCTGGCCAATGGCGCAACAGTCGTGATATACGAAGGCGCTCCAGACCACCCGGCGCGTGATCGTTTTTGGGAAATTGTGGAGCGCTACCACGTAACCATTTTTTACAGCTCGGCCACGGCGATTCGCGCGTTCATGAAGTGGGGCCGTGAGTTGCCCGACCGTCGCGATTTGAGCAGTTTGCGCCTTCTGGGAACGGTGGGGGAGCCCATAAATCCGGCAGCGTGGAAATGGTTTTATGAAGTGATTGGCAAAGAGCGTTGCCCGATCGTGGACACCTGGTGGCAGACGGAAACTGGTTCAATGTTGATTTCGCCGCTACCTGGCGCCACCCCGATGAAGCCGGGGTCAGCAACATTGCCCTTGCCGGGGATCGCCGCGCGTGTAGTCAATCTGCAAGGGGCCTCGACGCTCCCGGGTGAAACAGGATATCTGGTGATCGAGCAGCCATGGCCTTCAATGATGCGAACGATCTACGGTGATGATGAGCGGTACGTTCGTGAATACTGGAGCCGAATCCCCGGCGTTTATTTCACTGGTGATGCTGCGCAATGCGACGCTGACGGATACATCTGGTTGCTCGGCCGCGTTGACGATGTGATTAAGGTTTCCGGCCATCGCCTGAGCTCGATGGAAATTGAAAGCGCGCTGGTGAGCCATTCGTCCGTGGCGGAGGCGGCAGTGGTAGCGCGCCCGGATGAAATTCGCGGCGAAGCGATCATCGTCTTTGTCACTCTCCGCTCGGGACATGCGGCCGCTCCGGAATTGGCCCGCGCCCTCAAGGAGCATGTGGTCGTGCAAATCGGTGCGATTGCGCGCCCCGAAGAGGTGCGCTTTACCGAACTCCTCCCCAAGACTCGCAGCGGCAAGATCATGCGCCGTCTGCTGCGTGAGCTGGCTCAGCACGGCAACGTTTCGGGCGACACCACAACTCTCGAGGATATTTCCGTGATTGAAGCGCTTATGCAGACGATGGGCGAAGACGAACCTTAGCTTGGAAGCCGTGCGCCACCTAACTCTGGCCGATAATAATGTGATTCCCTAAGGTAAATGGGCCTATGCAAAGAAATGATGCTAACCCGTTTTTTCTTTCGGCCGGAACATGCGTGCCGCCGCGCCGGTTACCGTGCGACGCGGTGCCAGCCGCAACGCCTGCACCTGAATATTATTGAGCGTTCCTGACACTACCGACGATTTTCCCCGCACCAGGCCTTCCAATCCCACCTGCGCCACTTTTTCCGCCGCTTCGAAGTGCTTCGACGGGCCTGACGGTGATTTCGACACGGCGTGAAACTCCGAAGTCGTTGGGCCGGGGCAGAGCACGCAAACGTGAACGCCTCGTGACGCAAATTCTTCGAATAGCGCTTCGCCCAGCAGCAGATCGAATCCTTTGGTCGCCGCATAAGTGCTGATAAACGGCACCGCCTGAAACGCAGCCGTGGATGCGACGATTAAAATGTCCCCGCTGCCGCGCTCCAGCATTTGCGGAAGGAAGAGATGGGTTAGGTGAATAACCGCGGAACAATTTACCTGCACCATTTCGAGCTGCCTTTGCAGATCAATTTCATTGAAATAGCCGTAAGCGCCATACCCGGCGTTGTTCGCCAGCAGTTGAATCGCAATCTTTCGCCCCGTTGTGAACTCGAAGATCTCCTTTGGCGCATTCGGGAGTGTAAGATCGGCGGTCACGATTTCCGCAGCTATTCCGTAACTGGCGATCAGCTCCGAGGCTAGTTCATCCATCCGTTCGCGTCTGCGTGCCGTGAGCACCAGGTTGCATCCCCCACCGGCAAGGTTTCGAGCGAGAGCCGAGCCAATTCCCGCACTCGCTCCGGTTACCAGCGCCCATTTTCCGCGCCAACGGTCTGTCACCCTTGATTCGCCCGGTTTTGCTGATCCCATATTCGCCTCCATTGGTATGATAGCCTTGCGCGGGCGGCCACGTGCGGCAAAGTATGGTGCCACGCGGCGCAATCCAGCGTCGCCGAATGCCAATCCGCGCGTGCTTTTACGGAGTGTGATTCAGATGGAATTCGATGCGGTGAGAATGGAAATTCCCGATGGGGCCAATTTGATCATCGGCCAGTCGCATTTTATCAAGACCCCCGAAGATCTTTACGAAATCATGGTCAACACCTCGGCAAACGCGAAGTTTGCCGTCGCATTCAATGAAGCGTCCGGTCCATGCCTGATTCGCGTCGAAGCCAATGATGACGAACTGCGTCAGGCGGCGATTGCGAACGCCCAGGCTATTGGGGCCGGCCATGTGTTTGTGCTGTTGATTCGCGAGGCCTTTCCCATCAATGTGCTGTCGCGAGTGAAGGATTGCTTCGAGGTGTGCTCAGTTTATTGTGCCACTTCCAATCCGGTGGAGGTTATTGTCGCGCGAACAGCTCAGGGCCGAGGAGTTGTCGGAGTCGTGGATGGTTCCGCACCGAAGGGTGTGGAACAGGAAAAAGATGCCCTACAGCGCCGCGCCTTTGTTCGCAAAATCGGATACAAGCTCAGCTAAGTGTCGGCTTCTACTAAAATTGCCTTGTTACTGAGGCATCGGCGGGAACTGTTCTGGCTCCGGACTTACCGTTCCCGGATTGGCCGGCACCGGATTACCGGGCTCCGGATTTGCCGGGTGCGCTGCGTTCCCCGGCAGAGCCGGATTCGCCGCCGGGGCATTAGTCGGTGCCTGATTGGACGGATACGGATTCGTCGCCGCTGGATTTAGCGGCGAATATATGATGGCCGCGCCGGTGGGTAGCTGCGCTTTGTCCCATCCGCCGCCCAGAGCTTCGATCAGTTGTACGCTGTCGGTCATTTGCTGGATTTGCAGGTTCACGGCGGTCTGTTGATTGGTCAGCAGGGAAGTTTGAGCCGTAATCACATCCAGATAGGGGTCAATGCCCAGCCGGTAGCGGTCGGTGGCAAGTGTAAGATACTGGTTGGCTGAGGCCACTGCCGCATCTTCCTGCTTTAGCTCTACAGATAGAATTCGCAGTGCCGCAAGATTGTCCTCCACCTGTTGGAATGCGGTCAGCACGGTCTGGCGATAATTCGCCACCGCCGATTCATAAGTCGCCTGGTATTGCTGCAAGGTGGCTCGCCGCAGACCTCCCTCGTAAATCGTCTGTGCTAGTGAGGAACCCAAAGACCAGAACAAGTCGGGGTAGGAGAATAAATGCCCGATGTTGGCTGCGGAATAACCTGCATCTCCGCTTAACGTGAGTGTCGGGTAATATGCTGCCTTGGCGACTCCAATCAGCGCGTTTTGTTCCTCCATTCCACGTTCGGCGGCTGCGATGTCCGGACGGCGCTCCAACAGTTGCGATGGCACGCCCAATGGAATCGCGGGAGGAGTGTGCTTCAGTGGCGCCAGCGGCAGTGAAAAGGTGGAAGCGGGTTTGCCAATCAGCAGAGCAATGGCGTGCTCATATTGAGCGCGGGCAATATCCAGATTGGTGGCTTCAGCCTGGGTGGTTTGGAGCTGCGTCTGGGCCTGCGCAACCGACTCCTGCGAATCAATACCGGTCTCGAAAAGCACTTTGGTTAAATTGAGATATTCCTCGTAAGCCTTGACCGTCGAATCGAGCAGTTCCTTGAGGGCGTCTTGCCCGCGAAGGTCGAAATAGTCCACGGCCAGCTCGGATTGGGCCGTGAGGCGCGTATTTTCCAGGTCCGCCGCGCTTACCTGTGCCGCTGCCACGTTGGATCGCACGGTATTGTGGACGCGACCCCACAAATCGGGTACCCACGTTGCGTCAAATGGGAGCGTGTACTCCTGGAAAATCTTGCCTTGATTAACTGTGGAGACAACTCCCGTCGAGGATGTTGTCGGCTCTGCCACCAGCCCTCGAGACACTGTGGCGCCGGGAGTAACGCTTAAAGTCGGGAAGTATTGCGCGCGAGCCTCCTTCACAACCGCTCGTGCTTCCAGGTAATTTTCGAAAGCGCCCGCTATGGTCTGGTTGGAAATGTTTACCTGATCCTCCAGCGTATTCAATTCCGGATCATTGAAAATCCGCCACCAGTCGCCATGGAGTCTGGAGTCTTGCGGTTCAGCCACCTTCCATCCATCGGTATTCTTGAAATCGGCCGGGGTAAGCTCCTTGTACGCTGTGGGCGTATTTACTGGCGGAGTGTGGTATTTGGGGCCCACAATGCATCCACCCATCACTGACACGGCGGCCACCATAGCCGCAGCTTGTAATTTCCGGTACATGGCCCGATTCCAGCTCTCCCTGGGGAAAATCTCCGCACCTTTTCTCATCATCCATTCGTCCGCTTTCTTCATCCTGACATCTCCGGTGTAGCTGCGGCTGGTTTGTGGCCCAACCCTTCGCGCCACAGGCGCAGGCGATCAAGAAATAGATAAACGACCGGAGTGGTGTAAAGCGTCAACATTTGGCTGAAAATTAACCCGCCGATAATCGTGATCCCCAATGGGCGGCGCAACTCGGAGCCCGTGCCTGTGCCAAACGCCAGCGGTACCGCGCCAAAGAGCGCCGCCATCGTCGTCATCAGGATGGGCCGAAAGCGCAACAGGCACGCCTGGAATATGGCGTCACGCGAATTTTTCCCCTCTTTTCGCTCGGCCTCGAGCGCGAAATCAATCATAAGGATCGCGTTTTTCTTCACGATTCCAATCAGCAGAATGATTCCGATTAGCGCCACAATACTCAGATCCAGATGAAAGATTAATAGCGCCAGCACCGCCCCCACTCCCGCGGATGGAATTGTGGAAAGAATCGTAATCGGATGGATAAAACTTTCGTACAAAATTCCCAGCACTATGTAAACCGCCAGTAAGGCTGTGATAATCAGAAGCGGCATGGTTGACAGCGATGCTTGAAATGCTTGCAGCGTCCCGGAAAATGTGCCCTGCACCGTCGGAGGGAGCCCCATCTTCTGCTCCATAGCCGTAATGGCACGAGCAGCGTCGCTCAGCGCCAGACCCGGCGCAAGATTGAAGGAAACGGTAACGGAGGGGAATTGTCCCTGATGATTGACGGCCAGCGGCGCGGTGGTTGTCTCCAGGTGCGTGATCGCATTGAGCGGAACCACTCCGCCATTCGGGGCGTGAATATAGATATCCTTCAACCCCTCTGGTGACTGCCAATATTGCGGACCGACCTCCATTACCACGTAATACTGGTTTAGGGATGTGTACATCGTGGACGCCAAAGATTGACCGAAAGACTGATAGAGAGTCGTGTCAATCAATTGCGGGGTTATGCCCATTCTTGCCGCGGTTTCCCGGTCGTAAACGAGCTTGCTCTGCAATCCATTGTTTTGTTGGTCGCTGTTGACGTCGGTAAACCCCGGCAGTTGTTTCATCTGCGCGAGCAGCGTTGGTCCCCAGTAGACCAGGTCCTGCAAATTATCACTCTGTATGGTGTATTGATACTGCGCGTTGCTTTGCCGGCCCCCGATCCGCAAATCCTGCCCCGCTTGCAAAAATACGCTCGCGCCTGGCTGCGAAATCAGCTTGGGCCGCAGGCGGTTGATCACATCGCTCGCGCTGACCTTGCGGTCGGCAAGCGGCTTCAGCCCGATATAGATAAACCCGCCATTGGTCGAGCCATTTCCACCCGTGAACGCCATCACATTTGCCACCGCGGGATCGGGCTTGATCAATGCTACGAATTTCTGGGTTAGCTCACCCATGGCCTGAAACGAAATGTCCTGGGAGCCCTGAATACCTCCGAAAACCGTGCCATTATCCTGTAGCGGGAAAAAACCTTTGGGGACGATTACCAGCAAATAGATATTAATGGCGATGGTGCCTAACAAAACGAGAAGGGTCAGCCAGGAGTAATCCAGCACTACCGCCAGCGTTTTTCCATAGGAGTTGATGATCCAATTAAAAAATCTTTCGCTGACCCGGTATGCGGCGCCGTGATCCTCCGGGCGGTCGTGTTTCAAGAGCCGGGAGCACATCATTGGTGTCGTGGTCAGCGAAATGGCCAGGGACATGAGGATGGCGATCGAAAGCGTGACCGCAAACTCGCGAAAGAGCCGGCCCACAATTCCGCCCATTAACAATATGGGAATGAATACCGCAATCAGGGATAAACTAATCGAAAGCACCGTGAATCCGATTTCCTGCGCGCCTCGCAGCGCCGCCTCCATCGGAGGCAATCCCTGCTCGATGTAGCGCGAAACGTTTTCGATCACCACAATCGCGTCATCCACCACGAAGCCGGTGGATATGGTTAGCGCCATAAGCGATAAATTATCCAGGCTGTAATGCAGCAGATACATCACCCCGAATGTACCGATGAGCGAAATCGGCACTGCCACGCTCGGTATCAACGTCGCCCGTACGTTTCGCAGGAAGACAAACACCACCAGAATTACCAGCGCAATCGAAATCAGCAGTGTTAGTTCAACGTCATGCACCGAGGCTCGTATCGTGGTGGTGCGGTCCAGGACAGTGGTAACGTCAATCGCCGTCGGAATGGAAGCTTTCAAGGAAGGCAGTGCGTCGCGAACCCGGTCCACCGTATCAATAATATTTGCCCCAGGCGTCCGGAAAATGATCACCAGCACCGAGGGTTTCCCGTTTACGAATCCCGCCGCCCGTATGTTTTGGACCGAATCCTGCACGTCGGCCACGTCCGAGAGTTTTATGGCCGCGCCATTGTTGTAGCCGATAATCAGAGGCTTGTAGAAGACCGCCTTCAGTAACTGGTCATTGGCCAGGATGTCCTCGGTTGTGCTACCCGAGGTGATTTGTCCTTTGGGGATATTTGCATTTTGCACCTGCAAAACGCTGGAGACGTCCTGCACTCCCAGACCATAGCTGTTTAGCTGCGTGGGATTAAGCTCCACCCGTACGGCTGGCAGCGAACTCCCGCCCACCACCACCTGGCCCACCCCTTCAATTTGCAGCAATCGCTGTTGCAGAATGGTGGACGCCGCGTCATAGAGAGGGCCGCGATCATAGACATTCGAAGTCAGCGCCAGAATTAAAATCGGAGCATCGGCTGGATTGACTTTTCGGTAGGTTGGGTTGGACGGAAGATTGGCTGGCAAATAACTTCGCGCGGCATTGATGGCCGCCTCCACGTCTCGCGCAGCTCCGTCAATATTCCGGTTGAGATCAAACTGCAGGGTGATGCTCGTAGTTCCAAGAGTGCTCGATGACGTCATTTCTGTAACGCCGGCGATGCGTCCAAATTGTCTTTCCAGCGGAGTCGCCACCGAAGACGCCATGATTTCGGGACTGGCGCCCGGTAATCCCGCACCCACGCTGATGGTGGGGAAATCAATCTGTGGCAGCGGCGATACGGGAAGCACTTTGAAGGCTACCGCTCCGGCCAGGGCTATGGCCACGGTCAGCAGGCTGGTCGCTACCGGACGATGAATGAATGGAGAAGAGAGACTCATCTACTAATCCGCGGAAACTGGTTGCGCACCGGTGGTGCTGGTGTGAGGGTGACGCGAGAACCTGCTGGCCAGCTTGTCAAAGTAAATGTAAATCACCGGTGTGGTGTATAGCGTCAAAACCTGGCTGACGATCAACCCCCCAACCATTGCAATACCCAGGGGGCGCCTCAGCTCCGAACCAATCCCTCCGCCGAGAGCCAGCGGCAGGCCGCCAAGGAGCGCCGCCATTGTGGTCATCATGATGGGCCTGAACCGCAGCAGGCACGCCTGATAAATCGCCTCTTCGGGAGGCTTTCCCTCTTTGCGTTCCGCCTCCAGCGCGAAATCAATCATCATGATGCCGTTCTTTTTCACGATGCCAATCAGCAGGATGATCCCGATGAGCGCGACCACGGTCAGTTCTGTGTGAGTAATCAGCAGAGCGAGGCAAGCCCCCACGCCCGCCGACGGCAAGGTGGAAAGAATTGTCAGCGGATGGATATAGCTCTCATACAAAACACCGAGCACGATGTAAACAGTTATTAGCGCGGCCAGAATGAGCAACGGTTCGTTCGCCAGTGACGCTTGAAACGAAGCCGCCGTGCCCTGAAACGCCGCTTGCACACTCAAAGGCATGCCGATCTGCTGCTGGGCTTTATCTATCGCCTTGGTCGCCTCGCCCAGCGAGGCTCCGGGCGCAAGATTGAACGATATCGTTACCACTGGAAATTGTCCCTGATGATTTATCGCCAGCGGTGCGCTGCGCGTCTCGAAATGGGTAAACGTGCCCAGCGGCACCGCGCTCCCAATCGCCACATTGGATGTCGTCGAGCTGGAGCTTCCGGAGGCGGAGCTGCTACTGGAATTATTATTCGACGCCGATGATGAAGAACTACTATTGGTGCCTCCGCCGCTGCCACCGCTCGAAGTTGCCGTGGAGATGGTCCCTCCGCTGCTGCTCGAACTGGTAGCCCCGGAAATCGCATTCGCATTTGTCGAATTGCTGGTCAGCGCCGATGGTCCCAGCGCCGAGCGTACGTAAATATCCTGCAGTTTGCGGGGATTTTTCTGAAATTCCGGCGCCGTCTCCAGAATTACGTGGTATTGATTTAATTGCGTATACAGTGTGGATATCTGCCGCTGCCCAAAGGCGTCGTAGAGCGTATTGTCAATAATCTGCGGCGAAATTCCCAGCCGCGATGCCGTCTCCCGATCAATAACCAATGCCGCCGCCAGTCCCTGCGTTTGCTGGTCGGTGGCCACGTCGCGCAGCTCGGGAAGTTGGCTGAGCTTTTTCACCAGCCGTCCTGTCCACCGGTTTAATTCATCCAAATCCGGATCTTCCAGCGTGTATTGGTATTGCGTGCGGCTTACCCGATCTTCCACCGTCAAATCCTGCACCGGCTGCATGTAGAGGGTTATGCCCTCGATCTTGGCCAGCTCCGGCTCCAGCCGGTTAATCACTTCCGTCGCGGTAATTCCGCGGTTTGCCAGAGGCTTCAGGTTGATCTGGATTCGGCCTGAATTTAGCGTTGTATTGATTCCATCTATCCCCATGAAGGAAGACAGGCTGGCTACCGCCGGGTCCTGCAGAATGATGTGGGCGAGCTGCTGCTGTCGCTCCGACATTTCCGAAAACGAAATGGTTTGCGGTCCTTCCGAAAAACCCTGAATAATCCCGGTATCCTGCACCGGGAAAAACCCTTTAGGCACGATGATGTAAAGGATGATGGTGAGCACCAGCGTTCCCACTGCCACCATCAGGGTCAGCGGCTGGTGCCGTAGCACCCACTTCAGCGTCCGGTCGTAGAATCCAATGATGCTTTCCCACCCCTTTTCAGAGAGTTGATAGAAACGGCCGCGTTTGGTTTCGTCCTGATGTTTCAGCAGCCGCGCGCTCATCATGGGCGTCAGCGTGAGTGAAACGAACGCGGAAACCAGGATCGTCACGCTCAGGGTAATTGCGAATTCCCGGAACAGCCGTCCCACGATGTCGCCCATGAAAAGCAGCGGTATCAGCACCGCAATCAGCGAAATGGTCAGCGATACGATGGTGAACCCGATCTGCTCCGCGCCTTTTAGCGCCGCATCCATGGGCTTTTCACCGGCTTCGATGAAGCGCGCGATGTTTTCTATCATCACAATCGCGTCATCCACCACAAACCCGGTCGAAATAGTCAGCGCCATCAGGGTCAGGTTGTTCAGGCTGTATCCCGCCAAATACATCACACCGAACGTGCCCACCAGAGACAGTGGCACAGCTACGCTGGGGATGATTGTCGCGGGCACGCTCCGCAGGAAAATGAAAATCACCATCACCACCAGCGCGACGGTTAGCATCAATTCAAATTCAACGTCCTGCACTGAGGCGCGAATCGTGTCCGTCCGGTCCGTCAGAATGGTCACTTGCACGGCGGCTGGCAGGCTGGTTTGCAATAGGGGCAGAATTTTCTTGATTCGGTCCACCACCTGAATGATGTTCGCCCCCGGCTGCCGTTGAATATTGACGATCACAGCCGGCGTTTCGTTCATCCACGCGGCCTGCTTGTTGTTCTCCACGTCATCAATCACGTTGGCCACGTCGGAAAGGAAAACCGGCGCGCTGTTGCGGTAGGCAATCACCACATGTTTGTAATCGGCGCTGGTCAAAATCTGGTCATTCGCGTCAATCTGATAATCCTGGTGGGGTCCGTCGAAATTGCCTTTGGCCTGGTCAATGCTGGTTTGCGTCAACGCTGTTCTGACGTCCTCCAGATTGATGCCATAGGACGAAAGCTGCGTCGGATTTACCTGGATTCGTACCGCCGGCTTCTGTCCGCCGCTGATGCTCACCAGTCCCACTCCGGAAAGCTGGGAAATCTTCTGTACCAGCCGCGTATCGGCGAGATCCTCTATTTGCGAAAGGGGAACACTGTTGGAGGTCAATGCCAGGGTCAGAATAGGGAAATCGGCTGGGTTGGTCTTGCTATAAATAGGAGGAGCGGGGAGGTCCGCCGGAAGATAGGTCTGTGAACTATTGATGGCCTCCTGCACTTCCTGCTCGGCGACGTCAATGCTCAGATCCAGCGAGAACTGCAGCACAATCACGGAGCTGCCGTCCGAACTGGTGGAGGTCATCTGGTTCAGCCCCGGCACCTGGCCGAACTGCCTTTCGAGCGGCGCGGTCACCGCCGATGCCATCACGTCCGGACTGGCGCCCGGATAGAACGTCACCACCTGTATGGTCGGGTAATCCACCTCCGGCAGCGCCGAAACAGGTAGTTGGGTATATGCCACCATTCCGGCAAGCAGAATCGCCGCCATCAGCAGCGACGTGGCCACCGGCCGCAGAATGAATTGGCGGGACGGGCTCACTTCGGGCCGCTCCCTCCCGAACCGCTGCCCCCGCTACTGTTGTTGCTGGATGGTCCTCCAGTTCCAGCCGCCGGTTGACCTGCCGCGCTACTCTGGCCGCGCGCCGCATTCCCGTTGGGAGCGTATCCGACTCCTTCCGGGTGCGTCTTATCCGTCGCCGCATTGTCCACCGGGGCTCCATGGGCACTCACCGGTGCCGAAGCGCCCGAGGAGTTCGACCCCGAAGCACCGGTGCCGGAATGCCCCTCGCCCTTGCGCGCCGCTACCTTGGCCCCGTCCTGCACCTTGTCGAATCCACTGGTGATGACCCCATCACCCGGATTCACACCCTGCACGGCCGCCGTATTGCCGTCTGTGGTCCCCACCGTTGCGGGCTGCATCTTGGCGGTTTGATTCGCCGTCACCACATAAACAAATGCTCCTTGGGCATTGCGCTGAATTGCAGCCGTGGGAATCAATGTCACGCCATGCTGGGTATCCACCAGCAGACGTGCATTCACAAACTGATTCGGAAACAGCGCGAAATCCTTGTTATCGAAGATCGCTTTCAATTTCACTGTGCCTGTCGTGGTGTCAATTTGATTGTCCAGAGTGAGCAGAGAACCCGTGGCCAGCTTCTTGTTCTGGTCCCGGTCAAACGCATCCACCGGCATCCGCTGCCCGTGGACAAGTTGCCGCTGAATCTGTGGCAGGTAATCCTCCGCCACGCTGAAAATTACTGTTATCGGCTGCAATTGCGTCACTACCAGCAGCGCATTCGTGCCATTGGCTTGCACGATGTTTCCAGGGTCCACCAGCCGCAGTCCCACGCGTCCATCAATCGGCGAAGTTATTCGCGTATAAGAAAGATTTACCTTGGCATTTTCCAGGTTGCCTTCGTCGTTCTTCACGGTGCCTTCGTCCTGGAGCACGGTCTGCTCTTGGTCGTCCAGTTGTTGCTTGGGTATTGCATTGCGGGTGTAGGCGCTCTTGTACCGGTCATAATCAATCCGCGCTTCCGCCAGCACAGCTTGATCGTGCGCAAGCAGGCCTTCAGCCTGTGTCAATGCCGCCTCATATGGCCGCGGGTCAATTTCCAGCAGGAGATCACCCTTACGAACCATCTGGCCCTCGCGGTAGTTCACCGCCATGATCTGGCCCTGCACGCGGGTTGTCACTGACACCGTATACACCGGCGTCACGGAACCAAGCGCGCTGATATAGACGCCGATGTCTCCCTTGGTGGCCGTTGCCGTCGTCACTGGGACCGCGCGGGGCACGGGGGCCGCTGCCTTTCCGGCATTGGACGAACTTTCTTTGTGCCGGGTCACCAGAAAGATCATCAGTAGGACTGCCAATATCGCCACAATCCACAGCCACACATGCCGGTGCCGGTGCTTGCCCCGATCTCCCAGCGGCGGTGGTTCATGCGGATTGACCGTAACCAATGTTGCGTTTTTTTCCATTCAGAACTGTGCGAAGAATCGCCATCCACAATCGAGCGGCACAGCTTCGCGATTTACAGGTTGCGGAACCGCACTGCCCCGCCGGCGTGTCGCGCTCGTTGCCTAAACCGTTCTAAATCCGCTGGCAAACCGGTATGCGCTGACTCGAATGGTCGAACTCCGCTCCTCCTTACATTGACGAAACCTGTCTCGTACCACGGGACCAAATGAGGCGGCAAGAACCGGGCCCACCGGTGTGATGGGCCAGCAACCGCTTAAGGCCGCACCATATTACGCGCCTTCAGCTACCAATGCCGAATAATTTGACGATTAATGCCGCTCCCGCGTTTCATGCCCTCGCCCTTAGGTTTCCCGCCCGTAACGATTTTGTCGCCTCGGAACCACCCAACCCATATATCGTCCGCTACCAACCTGTCATCCCCGCGAAAGAGGGGACTCATGCCTTCTGTAAGTGTGGGTTATCTCTCCGAACCTGCAAGTCTGATTTATCGCCCTATAACCTCACCGGCTCCTATCGCCCTCAACCAAAAATGTCATCCTGAGCGCAGCGAAGGATCTGCTTTCGCCGTTTTGCCCCGATAAACGCCTTCGCCGAAGGGAACGCCAGGAACGCTGATCGCAGACGTGGCGCCGCTCCCCATTTACTCATCACCGTCGGTTTGGCCTGCCGCCGGTTCAAATACCAGCATGGCGTGTAACCAAAATGGGGAAACAGCGAATGAATGCAGGGCTGGACGCTGGTATCTCCCACAATAATCTCCGCGCGCCCATCCTTGTGCGGAATTACATACGTTGGCTCGATGGATACCGACCCCAGTTCGTTAGCCGCCTGCGGACCGCTCATCCGGCGCGCCGCCACCAGATAATCCCCCGCATAAGTGACGATGCCCGCCACCGCGAGAGAGCTCGCCACCCATTTCAGCATTTTCACTGCGCTTGTCATATGGGACCCGTCGGCAAATTGATATTAGGTTTTGTCTTCGATTGTAGCAATTCTACTTTCCGGGCATTGATTTCGAAGCTCGTAAAAACACGGTTTGTGGTTGTTCTGCCGCTGCTAGATGCCTTCGTGGAAGCCGCGAACATTTCTTATGAATTGATGGCCCGCGGCACTCTAGGAAATTACCTCCGTATTGTCTCTACCGCAATTCTTGTTGATCCTAGCCGCCGATAAGAGTACAAGCGAGCGTAGGAGATTCCTCCATGCATGTTCAAAAGATTCCAATCACGGTTTTGCGCTGCTCCTCAACTTTAGGCGCCCTCTTCATGAGCGCTCTGATGGGCATCGGAATGTGCGGAGGGGCGCTCGCTGCCAGCACCACCGCCAAGCCCGTTTATGCTTTCAAGGGCGGCAGCGATGGATGGTACCCATCCGCCTCCATGATCGCCGATAAAAATGGCAATCTTTACGGCACCACTTTCGAAGGCGGCGCCAGCGCTAATTGCGAAGGTCAGGGTGCTTTAGGCTGCGGTACGGTCTTCGAGTTGACCCCCCCGGCCCATGTGGGCGGCGCGTGGACCGAAACCGTGCTCTACACCTTTCAAGGCAGCGCTGATGGCGCGTTTCCTGAAGCGCTCATGATTTTCGACCAGGCCGGCAATCTTTATGGAGCCACTTCTGGCGGCGGTTTCGCCACCCGCTGCAGCGGAGGCTGCGGCGTTATCTTCGAGCTTAGCCCGCCATCCGCGCCCGGCGGCGCATGGACCGAAACCGTGCTTCACCTCTTTACCGGCGTGCCCAGCGGCCAGGGAAATGGAGACGTTGCGTGGCCCAACAACATTGTCCTCGGTTCCGATGGAGACATTTACGGCATGGGCTATAACGGAGGACATTGTTTCAGCAACGAGACCGGCACCCATTGCTACGGCGCGGTTTTTGAGCTGCAGCGCCCAGCCGGTCCAGCCGGCGCATGGACCGAAACGATACTCTATATTTTCAAAGGACCGGCGGGCGGCCCGCAGAGCGCCATCTTTGACCGCTCGGGCAACCTGTATGGCTCCGCTGCGGGAGGCCCGTTGGGATTCGGCGTAATCTTCCAGCTCACGCCCACCGCTAACGGCCCCTGGACGTATAACGACATCCACGACTTTCGCGATGCCCCCGATGGCGCCTTTGTCGTGAACGGTCTCGCCATGGATCCCGCCCGCAACATCTATGGTGCCACTCTTGGTGGCGGCAATGGAGTGCCCGGCGACGGCTCTGTCTTTGAGCTGCAGCCTCCCGCGAGCCAGGGCGGCCCTTGGACCGAATCCGTCCTCTACACTTTCGCCAATGGCACTGTGGGCAATTCGCCCGCCACCGGCCCGGTTCTCGACCGCGCGGGCAATCTCTACGGAGCCGTGGACGGCGGCGGAGCCTTCAATTTTGGCGCGGTTTATAAGCTCACTCCCGCCTCCGGCAGTCCCTGGACCGAAACTATCCTCTACAACTTCCTGGGCGGCGCGAATGGCGCTGCTCCCATTGGCGGATTGAACTTCGGCAAGTTCGGCGCGCTCTATGGCACGACCGAATCAGGTGGAATTGAGGGTCCCGATTGCAAAAACGCCGATACTGGAGAACGCTGCGGCTTGGTCTTCACCGTCGCCCCCTAAGCGCGCTGGGTGAAGGATAAGGGTTGGTGGGGGAAGATCCTCCGCGCCGTGTCCACTGGAGTTTCGGGGTATTACGGCGCACAGAATGCACAGGAAGCCGTATTACTTCTCCCTTGCCCCCGCCCGGCGTCTTAATCTCTTAAAATTTGTCTCCGATTTCGTCCACTGCCTTAGCCATATTACGGAGCCAATCGCAGTCGGCCCGCATTGTTCGCCGTGCAATCCTCTGTTAGTCTGAAACTCGCACACATGGAGAGGTGTCTGAGCGGTTGAAAGAGCCCGTCTCGAAAGCGGGTGTCGGGGAAACTCGACCGTGGGTTCAAATCCCACCCTCTCCGCCATTTTATGGTTTTTGGTTTCATCTAGTTAGGAGCCTCGCTATTTCCGTGTACCTGTAGCGTCCCCTTCGTTTCAAGAAGCGCGATAGGATCGTGCGTCCAAGTCCGTCGCACGTCGGCCTCCGCTTGCTCCTTGCCGTCGCGCACCCAAGGCGCATAATGCTTTTCCGTGATTCGCAAGCTGGTGTGACCCAGCATGATGGAAACTCGCTCGAGCGGGACGCTAGCGAGCAGGAGTTCGACCGCGAACGGGCCACGGAATCGGTGGGCGTGGCCGTGTTCAATCTTTGCGATTCTGAACAATTCCTGAAGGCGCCCCTGCCAATCCGCCCACGGCGGTTTCCAATTTGCCGTTCCCCGTCCAGAACCATCGGCCGTCGCTACGCCGGGGCGTCGCCTCAGGCTCGCGCACAACAAAATCTGGCAGAGGGCAGTGCACGTGTGTTCCGGTTTTGGCCGTGTAGAGTCGCAGCTTGCCTTCGTTCAGCCGATCCACTAAACAGTTCACGGCGTCGCCGATGCGCAATCCTATGTAGCGTAATAGGAACACCAGCGCGCGCAATCGCTGCGCGTTCCGTCGGCCCTGCGGTTGGCGCGACTCGCAATCGCCGGGTGGGGTATCTCCGTAAGCGGTAAACGCGGGAGAAGCCTTGAATGTGAATTTGGAGGGTTGCGTCTGCGTTGTTAAAAACTGATGACTCTTGATGACGCAACGCGCAGGACACTCAGCCGCTACTTGACCGATATACGGCAGCTTCCGAATGAGGCGGCCAAGACACACCGATTTTCCGCTCTGGTTTCAGAGTTGTTTCATGGCTCCTCCGCACCGACAGAATTCGCAGCAGGCGTTAAACGGTCTTTTCCGCTCTGTATAACTCGTGAGTTGCTTAGACGGAAAGAGGCGCACTGCTGCGGGACGCAGATTGTCCAATAACCCATATGGCGGCTGATGTTATCGATGGTTCATAAACTTGTAAAAACGTCATCTCATGTTGGATTCATTAGCGATATCGGTCTGGTCTCCATTCGATTAGGCACGACTACCAAGGCGTATCGCTTGCCTTTCTTTTGGCTGTGCAATCGTGGCCCAAATCCGGACTGCCGACCCGAGGTGAGTGGGCCTCTGGGGAAAGCAATCTCCAAACCCGCGAGCAGGTCTCAGAATACACTGGCTTGCCGTGAGGTCGTAATAACGTGAAAACACGTGATGCAAGTCTGCAAATAAAAAAGGCGCGCAGCCTATCCGCCACGCGCCCTAAAAATCATCTCGACCAATTCTTACTTCGCCGCCGCCGCCACCACCTTCGTAAACGTCGATTCCAGATCGGATGTCCACGTGTTGCCGCCATCTGTGGACGATTCATATTTGAGTGTGTATTGCGCCTTGGAAACTTCCTTCTCGGTCAAGCGCGTCTTCATCGGCTTACCTCGCATCATCGTCTCGGTTATCCAAGTCCAAGTGTCGCCGCTGACATTTCCTTTGGCCGTGATCAGTTCGCCCCAACTGTCGAATGCGTTGTAGGTGTACATTTTTGTTTCCGGGTCATATCCCA
>Ga0182024_10004556_pt1 | contig 31760 bp, 30 predicted proteins | sample P32metaG_FD_120480 | JGI IMG/M metagenome (GOLD analysis project Ga0182024, IMG submission 120480) | Permafrost microbial communities from Stordalen Mire, Sweden - P3-2 metaG (Illumina Assembly) | ecosystem: Environmental > Terrestrial > Soil > Wetlands > Permafrost | place: Sweden: Stordalen...
CCCTTGTTCAACGCCGCCAGGTCTCGCACGTCGGTCAACCGCCAGGCACGCCGAGAAAGTCCGCAAGCACCCTGTTGAAGAGATCCGGCGCCTCGAGATTCCACACGTGCCCGACGTCGGGGAGGATCTCCAGGGTCGCAGTGGGGACGCTGGCAGCGATGGACCGTGCAGCACCGCGATTCACCCGGTCTCGACTTCCGCACAGCACCAAGGTACGGCTCTGGATGTGTGGCAGCGCCGCTCGAAAGTCTGCGTTGCCTGCATCCCTCATGGCCGCGAGCAGACCACGCTTTCCCGTCTTCGCGAGGTCCGCACGAGCCGCATCTGCAGTGTCGGTGCGCCCTCTCGGCAACGAGGACGCCATGGATGCAAACAGGCGGCTGCTCGGGACGACCCCCATCGCGATCGCCTGTAGACCGACAAGGAGCCGATGCGGGCGGATCTGGGCACCGGACACCACAAGATGGTCGACGCTCGCGGAGAACTCGATGACGGTGGCGAGGCCGACCATGGCACCGAGCGACAACCCGCACACGTGCGCCGGTCGATCGTGGTGCTCCTCGATGAGCGTCGCAATCGCGGCCGCGGCCCGCGAGATCGAGAACCGTCCACTTGCAGCCGATTGTGCCATTCCGGGCAGATCCGGAGCGAGGACGTGGAATCGACCTCCGAGCGCGTCGAGTTGTGGCTGCCACATCCGATGGCCCATCCCGAGACCGTGCAGCAAGACGAGTCCGGGCGACGTTCGCTCCCCGCGCTCTTCGAAGAAGAGCGACGAAGGCACGCCGCATGATGGCACTCCTCGACGGTGCTCCACTCTGCGGTCATCGAGACCCTGAGGACGTCATTCAACCGATCCGGCGCCTCGAGACTCCACGCGTGCCCGACATCGGGGACGGTCTCGTCGCATTGGAGCCTGTGGCCACGATGGACCGTGCCTCACCCCGATGCAATCTGTCTCGACGTCGGCACCGCACCACGTCAGCTCGTTCAGCTCGTTTAGCTCGTGGCGCTCCGACCACGCGGACCGCGAAGGGGCTAGCTCCGCAGCACACGGCCGCTCAGGTGCCCCAGCCCTGGGCGAAGCGGATCGCATCCTCGGCGGTGAACCACGCCAGGACCTCGACCGTGAGGTCGCCGGCGCGCACCAGCGGGTCATCTTCGGCCAAGCTGCGGGTCCTTTCAACGGAACCCGTCTGGTACAAGGCGATCCCCGAGATCGACAGCGATCCCCGCAGCGGGCCGGCCACCTTCATGTACCCGCCCCGATACATCTGCGAGAAGAATCCCAGGTGTTCACGCAAGAGCTGCGCGGTCTCATCCTCGTCGCGCTCGGGCGCATCGACGTTGTGAAGGAGCAGGACGAGTTCGTAGCTGTCGAAGCGCTGAGGAGGCTCCGTCACACAGGCCGGCTCGAGGGCTCGCAGCTGCTCTCGGTGGCTGGCGAGGTGCGCGCCTGCATGCACCGCGATGAAGTCGCCGATGGGCATCGGCTGGTCCACCGCCAGCTCACCGTCACTATGGATGACCACATGGATCTCGGTCCGGGACAGCGCATCGGTGAGGCTCGCCTGAACCGCCGCCAGGTGCGCCGCAGAGCGCTCCACTTCGTCGGCGAGGCCGTTGAGGCCGCCGGCGTCCGCGGCCCTGACCTTGAGACCCTCCTCGTCGATCGCGCTGGCGTTGTCATAGTGAGGACGATCGCCGGCGATGATCCGCTCCGCGGTGTCGGCGATGCTGTCGTTGGCGGCCACGATGTGAGCAGCGATCAACTCTGCGCTCCACCCGTCGAGCGGCTCTCTGTGCCCACCTCGGCGCAGTGATGCCACGAACGGGGCGTAGGCAGCCTCATACTGTTCGACCGTCATCGGCCTGCCCCGTCCCCACGCCGCCCAGGGCCTGAACCTACCGCGCCCCTCGAGCATCGAGATCTCCTGCAACCGTCCGGCTGTAACCGTCCGGCGAAGCACGACCCATCGAGAAGGGACGAGCGAACTCTGGGCGTTTCGGTCTCGGAAGATCCGCGACTTCATCAGCGACATCCGAAGTGGGCGCTGCGGGACTCGAACCCACGACCTCAGCCGTGTGAAGGCTGCGCTCTAACCAGCTGAGCTAAGCGCCCGGGCGCACGATGCTACCGGAGCATCGATGCGCGGCAGGGCGGGCTGGGTAGCCTCGGTGCGTGACCGACGAGGAGGAGGCGGCGTCCGCGCCCGAAACACGCTCGCGTCGCGGGACCCTCTTCACCCCCTCGACCGACGCCGCGCTCAGCGACCCCGAGCTCGGCGAGCGCATGCGGACGCTGGACCTGACGGAGCGCAAGTGGGGCTGGGGCGCAGCGGCGCTCGTGCTGTTCCCCGCGCTCCTGCTGATCCCCTACCTGCTCCACTCGACGAAGCAGACGACCGACGAGCACTTCGCCCTCGGGCACAAGTGCTTGTACACGCTCGTCGACCACGGGAAGACCTGCGAGCTCATCCAGGTCTTCCAGCCCAGCCACTTCGCCATCCCGTTCGTCCTGCTGCTGACGATCGGCGTCGTGCTCCTGTTCGCGGTGTGGCGCTCGATGCGCGCGCTCACGATCTTCATGAGCATCTTCGCTGGCATCGCGGGGTTCCGCTACTCGCCCATCATCTTCATCGCCGGGATGGGCTTCGGCGTGTGGCTGCTCGTGCGGTCCTGGCGCCTCCAGCGCTACGGCGTCAAGGACTCGAAGTCGGTCCGCAAGATCGCGATCGAGCGCTCCGAGGACCGTCGCGAGCAAAAGCGAGCCACCAAGCAGTCCGGGTCGACGAAGGTGGCCGTCAAGGGCACGCCGACGCCCTCGAAGCGCTACACCGCGCCCAAGTCGAAGCCGCGGCGCAAGTGACCGACGACGAGGAGCCGACCAGCGCACCGGTCCATCCGGGCCTGGACTTCTCGACCGCCTGGGCGCGCAGCGCGCCGGCACGATTCGTGCGCGCGATGCTGCAGGACTTCGTGATCGCCCCGCTCTCGCGTCTCCTCGCGCCGAGGCGCCGGCGCGGCCTCTCGGCCCTCAAGCGACTCGACGGCCCGTTCATCGTGGCGTCCAACCACCAGAGCCACGCGGACACCTCCATCATCATCGCCGCGCTCCCCCGTGCGGTGCGGCGGCGCCTCGTCGTCGCGGCGGCCTCGGACGTGTTCTTCTCCTCATGGGTCCGCGCGACGTTCGCCGCGCTCGTCTACAACGCGATCCCCATCGAGCGGCACCGGATCGAACGGCGCAGCGCCGCGCTCGCGCGCGAGCTGCTCACCGAGGGGTGGGGGCTGCTGATCTTCCCCGAGGGGCACCGCTCCGAGGACGGGCGCCTCCTCGAGTTCAAGGGCGGCGCCGCCTACCTCGCGGACCGCACCGGTGCGGCCATCGTGCCGTGCTACCTCGAGAACACGCGCTTCGTCGTCCCGCGTCTCTTCGCGAAGTCGACCGACGGCTCGAGCCGACCCCGCGCTCGGCTGCGCACGCCGGTGACGGTGACCTTCGGGCCGGCCATCCTGCCCCAGGAGGGCGAGACCACCCGTCGACTCGGCAAGCGTGTCGAGGCCGCCGTCGCACGCCTCGGCCGCGACGTCGCGGGCGACCCGCTCGCCGACGCCGTCCCGACGCCGGACTGAGCCGGCTCAGCGCCGCGCCCGTCGAGCGCCGGCCGCGAGCCGCTCGGCGTGCAGCGCCTCTGGTGGGCCGGGGTCGAGCTCGGCGAGCGGCCCCGAGCCGGTCGCGAGGCCGAGCAGCCAGTCGGCGAACGCGGGGTTCCGCGCGAGCACCGGGCCGTGCAGGTAGGTCGCGACGAGCCGCCCGGCCAGCGCGCCGTCGGTGCCGTCGCCGTTGCCGACGCCGGCGCGCACGGTGCCGAGCGCCGCGACGCCCTCGTCGCGGATGGTCCGCCCGGCGTGGTTCTCGAAGCCGCTGAGCGCGCCGAAGGGGAGCGCGGGCTCGACGACCACCTCCCCGACGGCTCGCGAGCCGGCGCCGCCCACGGTGTCGGCTCCCAAGAGCCCGAGGCCCTCTGCCCGCTCCCCGGTCGGCCCCGGGAAGCTGCGGCCGAGCACCTGGAGGCCTGCGCAGACCGCGAGCACGACCGCCCCGTCGTCGAGAGCGCGCCGCAGCGTGCCGTCGCGCTCGAGGCGGCTGACGGCGAGCTGCTGGGGGCCGTCCTCGCCGCCGCCGAGGCAGTACACCTCGGCGCGCGGGAGCGGGGCGTCGCTCGGCACCTCGGCGAGGTCCACGTCGATCCCGCGCAGCCGAGCGCGGCGCTCCAGCACGATGCCGTTCCCTCCGTCGCCGTAGGTGCCCAGCAGGTCCGGGTAGACCGTCACGATCCGCAGCACTAGCCCGCTCCTTGCAGCTCGGCGAACGCGGTGTAGTTCGCGATCACGTCGACGCGCGCCCCGTCGCGACCCGCCATCGCGATGGCCTCGCGGGGCGCGGGCACGCACTCGTGCTCGACGCCCGCATAGAACAGTCGCGTGGACAGGTCCCTCCAGCGCTCGCCCGACGCCACGACGCGTCGTCGCGCCAGCCGCTCGAAGTCCACGTCGTAGAGCCACGACGGGTCGCGGCCGTCCGCGATCCGCGCGTTGATGGCCACGACGACCGGGCCTTCGTCGTCGGCCACGAGCTCGAGGAGGGCCCCCCACCCCGCGGGGTTCTTCGCGAGCAGGAGCCGCGCCGCGGCGCCGTCAACATCGATCGTCCGGAACCGCCCGGCCACCTCGGCGACGCCGGCGATCGCCCTCGCCGCTGCCTCGGGCTCGACGCCGAGGCGGACCGCCGCGAGCAGCGCGCCGACACCGTTCGCGTGGTTGAAGCGGCCCGGCAGCGCCATCGTGAAGTGGAGCGTCGCGCCGTCGAGCAGCGCGCCGTCACGTGTGGGGGCGGCGTCGGGCGTCGGACGTGTGACGCCGCACGTGCAGCGCCAGTCGGCGCCCTCGAAGGTGAGGTGGCGCGCACACCGGGGGCACGCGACGGCGTCGGCGCGGAACGCGAGGCCGCCCGCGAACCACGCGACGCGCGGGGCGTCGAGCGCGGCGTGCACCACGAGCGGGTCGTCGGCGTTCGCGACGCAGACCCCGTCGAATCCCTCCAGCGCCACACGCCACGCGTCAGCGACATGTCGGACCTCGGCGGTTCGGTCCAGCTGGTCCCGTGACAGGTTGAGGAGCAGCACCGCGCGAGGGCGCTCGACCTCGAGGATCCTGGGCAGCCAGACCTCGTCGCACTCGAGCACGGCGCTCGTGGCGCGCGGGGTCGCGCCGAAGGCGGCCACGTGGCCCGGCAGCATGTTCGCGCCGGTGGCGTTCGTCGCGACCACCGAGCGCGTGGCGAGGGCCGCGGCGAGGCACGCCGTCGTCGTCGTCTTGCCGTTCGTCCCGCTCACGAGCGCCACCTCGCACCGCGACGCCAGGTGCTCGGCCAGCCGCGGCGCCACCCGCAGCGCGACCCTGCCACCCGCGACGGTGCCCCCGCCGCGGCGCGCCCCCCGCGAGGCGGCGTTCAACGCCCGCATCATCGTGAGGGCCGCGTGGTCGCGCACGCCGAGCACGTCAGGCATCGCGAGCCCTCCGCGTGCCCGGTGGCAGCGTCCGGGCGAGCTCGTCGCCAGTGGCCTCGTGGCGCACGCGCGCCTCCTCGGGGAGCAGCGCGACGATCGCGGCCATGACCTCGGCGGTGGCGGCGGTGAGGTCCGGCGAGGTCGGCAGCACGGGGGGGCCGAGGGTCACCGAGACTGCGCGGGGGTGCAGCACCGTCGTCACGTCGGGCAGGCGCTGGCTGCGCGGCCAGACCAGCTCGGTCCCCCACAGCCCGACCGGCACGATCGTGGCTGCGGTCTCGCGGGCGAGCCGGACCGTGCCGGTGCGACCGACGAGCGTCGGCTCGAAGAAGGCCGCGCCCCTCGGGATCGTCCCTTGGGGCAGCACGATCACCACCTCGCCGCGCCGCAGCGACGCGGCGGCCTCTGCGAAGGCGGCCGCACCCGAGCGCCCGCGGTCGACGGGCAGCCCGCCGATCGCGCGCAGGAGGGTCCCGACCACGGGGAGCTCGAAGAGCTCGCGCTTGGCGAGGGCGCGCACGGGCCGGCCGATGCGCGCCGCGAGGAGGAGGAGCGCGGCGACGTCGAAGTAGCTGCGGTGGTTGGCGGCGAGGAGGACGGGGGCCCTCGCGGGCAGGTGCTCCAGACCGGCGAGCTCCACGCGCGCGTAGGGGAAGAGCTGGGGGACCACGAGGTGGCGGAGCAGGCCGAAGGGCTCGACGCCGAGGACCTTCGGGACGCCGCCTGCAGCGCTCCACCGCGCGACGGGCCAGCGGAGCACGGTGGCCACGACGGCGAGGCGGGGGTCGGGGTTGACCACGAGCGGGTCGCCGACCGCACGCAGCAGCGGCAGGTCGAAGACCGAGTCGCTCACCGCCGTGCACGCGGCGAGATCGAGCCCCTCGCGGGCACAGTAGGCGCGCACCGCGTCCAGCTTGCCGGTGCCCCACGTGAAGCCACCGTCGATCGCGCCCGTGAAGGTGCCGTCGCGGTGCTCGTAGCGCGTCGCCAGCACGCCGTCGACACCGAGGGCCTCGGCGAGCGGCGCCACCAGGTGCTCGGCCGTGGTCGTCACGATGACGACGCGCCGTCCCTCTGCCTTCCACCCCGCGAGCGCGGCGGGTGCCCCCGGCGCGAGGAGCTCGAGGAGTCCCGGGACGGCGAGCTTCGCGGCGTCACGGGCGCGATCGACCTCCCAGCCCCGCGCGGCGACCACTGACGCCCTCGCGAGCGCCATGGAGACGCTCGTCTCCCCGAACCGGTTGTAGAAGGCCCACCACAGCCCGTCTCCGGGGTATCGCCGCCCGGCCCCCGCCAGGCCCGCCTCGGCGAGGGCACGTGCGAGCACGCGCCCGCTCCCCTCGCGCAGCAGCGTCCTGTCGAGGTCGACGAAGACGGCGCCCATCGGCGGTGACGCTAGTGGTGGCCTGCAAGCGGCCCTGGACGAGACGAAGGGACTGCTCCGGGGGGTTGGAACAGTCCCTTCATCGTCGCTGCAGACCTAGGAGGGGGGTTTCCTTTGGTTCGCGACTGCACAAAGTGTGCCCCCTCCCCGAACATCAATCAAGTAGTTGGGAGAGATACTTAATATCTCTCAGCGAGATAGGATGGTCGGGTGGAGCTGCGCCAGCTCGAGGCCCTCGTCGAGATCGAGGAGCGTGGCTCGTTCTCGGCAGCCGCGGCGGCGCTCGGCACCGTCCAGTCCAACGTCTCCACTCGGATCGCTCGACTCGAGCGCGAGCTCGACGCCCCCCTCGTCGACCGCGCGTCGGGCCGCCTGACCGAGGAGGGGGCCTCGGTGGCCGTGCGCGCGCGGCGCATCCTCGTCGAGGTGGACGCCGTCGGCGCCGACGTCGCGGCCCTGCGCTCCGAGGTCGTCGGGACCGTCGGCATCGGCGTGATCGGCACCGTCGGCCGCTGGCTCGTCCCCCAGCTGCTCGACGTGGTGTCCGTCCGCCATCCCCACGTGTCGCTCCGCATCGTGGAGGGCACCTCGAGCACCCTCGAGCCCCCGCTCACCTCGGGGCAGCTCGACCTCGCGGTCGTGACGCTCCCGCTGCATGCCGACACGCTCAGCACGACCTCCTTGTTCGACGAGGACCTGGTCCTCGTCGTGCCGGCCGGCCATCCGCTCACGCGGGTGCCCGCACCCATCGAATTCGCGGCGCTCGGGGAACTCGAACTCCTCCTGCCGCTCCCGGGGACGGCGCTGCGCGACGAGCTCGACGAGGCTGCGCATGCCGCCGGCGTCACGCTGCGGCCGCGGATCGAGCTCGACGGCCTTCGCACCTTGGCCTCGCTCGTCTTCGACGGGTACGGGCCGGCCCTCTTGCCGGCGACGGCGGTGCCGCGGCACCTGCGCGACCGCTTCGCCTCGGTCGACGTGAGCGGCCTCGGCCGTCGCCACGTCGGGCTCGCGGTGCGGCGCCACGGTCTGCCGGCCGCGCCGTCACGAGCCGTGCGCGCCCTCCTCGAAGAGATCGTCGCCTCGGGGTCGCTCCCCCAGGGCCTGCACCTGGCGACCGGGCCCCGCTCGGAGGGCTAGGCGCAGGGAAGTCGGCGGTACCACGGCGGCGTGCTCGACGGTACCGCGCCGTGCACCCAGCCCCCGCCTCCAAGGACGCGGTGCGACGCGGCGAGTGCCCACAGCCTCGGATACAGGTCCGCCGCGACGACGACGCCAGCGTCGGCGGTCAAGTGCACGCCGTCCGCGCAGCGAAGCGGGAGCTGGTCGGCCGAGGAGCGGTACGTGAAGCCCGGCGTGAGCAGCTCGGAGAGGTCGTAGATCGAGACCGCGCCCCGCGGCGCCGCCGCCGCCGCCATCCGCAGCAGCGCGCCGTTCTCGGCGACGCGTCGCGGGTTGTCCTCGGGGCGGGGGTTGATCGTCTGCTGCTGGGACACCGGCACGGTCATGAGCACGACGCGCGCGCCGCGCGAGCCGAGCACGGCGATCCCCGCGCGCAGGCGCGACGCGTACCACGCGTTGAAGCGCCGTTGGCCGACGTGGGTCCAGACCCCATCGAGCTGCTGGTTGATCAGGTCGGATCGCGCGAGGTAGATGACGACGTCGGGCCGGAAGGCGTCGACCCAGGTCCGCCAGGCGGCGAGCAGCGCCGAAGGGCGGTCGAGGACGCAGGGCCGACCTGGGCTTGCTGGGTAGTAGGTGAGGAGGATCTCGCCGTCCATCGAGAGGGAGCATCCTGGATGGCCCGCGTTGGCGAGCTGGACGTTGTAGGCCGCTGCGAGCTCTTCGAGCCCGACGCCCAAGGACCCCGCCATCGAGTCGCCGACCAGCAGCACCTTGAGCGGCGGCTCGTCGTAGCGGACCGCCGACAGCGCGACTTGGTGCGGGAGCGCGAGCGCCCCGGCGCCCGCCGTGCTCGGCTGGCCGACGACGACGAGGCCGATCGCGAGCGCGCCGAGCACGGCCGCGGCCGCCACCAGGATGCCGAGCACCGACGGCACGGTCCGTCGCACCGCCCAAGCCTAGGTTGCAGCCCTCCGATAGGTTCCCGCGGGCATGGCACGCACCCCGCCCGCCGAGATCGCCACGCACCTGCGGCGGCGTGACCGGGCCTTCGCCGCGGTGATCAAGCTCAGCGGACCGCCGCCCGCGACGCGTGCGGCGCCGGTCGCCAAGCGATTCGGCACGCTCGCGACGGCGATCCTGCACCAGCAGCTCGCGGGAGCGGCGGCCGCGGCGATCCACGGCCGCGTGCTCGCTGCCACCGGCGACCCGATCACCCCAGAGGGGCTGCTGCGCGCTGGCGACGACACCCTCTCCGCCTGCGGGGTCAGCGGACCGAAGCGCCGCTCGCTGTTCGACCTCGTCGACAAGACGCTCGACGGCACGATCGACTTCGCCCAGCTCGGCCGCCGCCCCGACGACGAGATCGAGACGGTGCTCACCAGCGTGCGCGGCATCGGTCCGTGGACGGCTCACATGTTCTGCATGTTCACCCTCGCTCGCCCTGACGTCTGGCCCGTCGGCGACTACGGCGTGCGCGCCGGCTGGTCGCTGCTGCACGGTGACGACGAGCTCGTCGCGCCGCGCGAGCTCCAAGCGCTCGGCGAACGCTTTCGGCCGCACCGCAGCGCGGTCGCGTGGTACTGCTGGCGTGCCGTCGAGGCAGCGCGCTCCTCCCCCCAGCCGCGCTGACCGATAGGGTCGCGGCGTGCCGAGCCGCGTCAGCGAGGAGTCGTTCATCGACGCCGCGCTCCCCACGCTCGAGCAGTACGCGACGATCCCGTGCCTGTCGCCGAACTTCGACGCGGAGTGGATCGCGAACGGCCACCTCGACCGTGCGACCGAGCTGTTCGCCGCCTGGGCCAAGGGGCTCGCGCTGCGGGGCGCCACGGTCTCGATTCGCCGGCTCGAAGGTCGCACACCCATGCTCGTCGTCGACGTCCCCGCGTCCTGCGATGCCCAGGGCACCGTCGTCGTCTACGGGCACCTCGACAAGCAGCCCGCCCTCGGCGAGTGGGGCGAGGGCCTCGAGCCCTTCGCACCCGTTCGGCGCGACGACCGCCTGTACGCCCGAGGCGTGGCCGACGACGGGTACGCCCTGTTCACCGCCTTGCTGGGCATCGCCGCCCTCGACCGCGAGGCGATCGGCCACGGCCGCGTCGTCGTGGTCATCGAGGCGTCCGAGGAGTCCTCGAGCCTGGACCTCGAGGCGCACCTCGACGCCCTCGCCGGCGAGCTGGGTGAGGTGGACCTGCTCGTGTGCCTCGACTCGGGTGCGCTCACCTACGACCGGCTGTGGGTCACGACGTCGCTGCGCGGCATGGTCATCGTCACCCTCAGCGTCGAGGTGCTCGAGCACGCCGTGCACTCCGGTACCGCGGGTGGCGTCGTGCCCTCCTCGTTCCGGATCCTCCGCGAGCTCCTCGACCGGATCGAGCACCCGCGCACCGGCGAGGTCCTGCTGAAAGAGCTGCACGCAAAGATCCCCGACCGCGACCTCGCCTGCGCCGGGCTCGTCGCGAAGGACCTGGGCGACCCCGCGGCCGCGGACCTGCCGGTCGTCGAGGGACTGGAGCTGCTCGGCCGCGACGGCGCCGACCGACTCGTGCGGCGCACCTGGGAGCCGGCGGTGTCGGTGATCGGCATGGGCGGGATCCCCGGTCCCGGCGACGCGGCCAACGTGCTGCGACCCGGCACCACGGCCGTGCTCGGGGTGCGCCTGCCGCCGAGCGTGGACGCCCAGCTCGCCGCGCGGCGCCTCGTCGAGACGCTCACGATGCGCCCGCCGCACGGCGCGCGGGTGACAGCCAGCACCGTCCAGGCCGACGGCTGGGTCGCGCCCCCGTTCCAACGGTGGCTGCGCGACGCGATCCAGGGGGCCTCGGTCGAGGCGTTCGGCAAGGACCCCGGCTTCGTTGGTGAGGGCGGCTCGATCCCCTTCCTCGCCTCCCTCGCGACCCGCTTCCCGTCGGTCCAGTTCCTCGCGACCGGCGTGCTCGGCCCGGGCTCCAACGCCCACGGGCCTGACGAGTCCCTCCACCTGCCGACCGCTGCGCGCCTGTGCGACGTCGTCGGCGACGTCCTGGCCGCACACGCGCGCTGGCGGCTCGCCCGCTCCGCGCCCCGAACCATGGGAGCCACCTCATGACCCAGCTCGTCTTGTCGACCCCCGACGGCGACATGCCCGCGTACGGCGCCGGCGACGCGACGGCAGCCCGCACGGCAGTCGTCGTGATCCAAGAGGCCTTCGGGGTGACCGCGCACATCGAGCGGTGCGCGGACCGCCTCGCCGCGCAGGGCCACTACGCCATCGCGCCGGCGCTCTTCCATCGCACGACCACCGAGTCGTTCGCCTACGACAACTTCGAGCAGGTCGCCCCGCACATGCAGGCGGTCACCAAAGAGGGGGTCGAGACGGACCTCGCCGGCACCGCCGCATACCTGCTCGAGCACGGGTTCGGCGTCGCGGAGCGCGGCATCGTGGGCTTCTGCATGGGCGGGTCGGTCACGCTGTTCGCCGCCACGCTCGGCATCTTCGGCGCCGCGGTGACCTTCTACGGCGGCGGCGTCACGAAGGGGCGCTTCGGCTTCCCGCCGCTCGTCGAGCTGGCGCCCTCGCTCCGCTGCGCGTGGCTTGGCTGCTACGGGGACCTCGACAAGGGCATCCCGCCCGAGGAGGTCGAGGCACTGCGTGCCGCCGCGGCGACGGCGCCCGTCGAGACCGAGGTCGTGCGCTACGCGGACGCCGACCACGGCTTCAACTGCGAGGACCGCCCCTCGGTGTACAACCCCGGCGCAGCAACCGACGCGTGGCGCCGGATGCTCGCGTTCTTCGCCGCGCACCTGGTCGCGCGCTCGTGACGCAACGGAGCCCCGGGTCGCCCCGGGGCTCCGTCCTCACCGTGGTGGGGTGACCTAGACGAGCACAGGCTCCTTGTCGGCCTGCGGCTTGGCAAGGACCCTCGGCACGAGCAGCTCTTCCTTCTCGGTGTCCTTGCGGTAGTGCAGGAAGCCGAACAGGGTGAGCAGCAAGAACACGCCGGCCAGGATGAACGAGGCCAACATCGCATACCACGCGATGGACCCCATCACGCCGAACCCGTAGGCCTCGAGCAGGAGGCCACGCTCCGTCGTGCCAGTCAGCATGGTGCTGGCCGTGCCCGACGCGGCGGTCGCGGCTGCCGAGCCGGCGGGCAGCGACATCGCCTTGGAGCTCCAGTAGGCGTAGCTGTGGCCGCCGCCGATCTGGTTCAGGTGGTTACCGATGAAGTCGTTGGCGTACACCTGGGCCTGGGCGCCGGTCAGCATCTGCTGGCCCGCGTACTGGGAGACGCTCGGCACCATCGAGGGGGTGATCTCTTGGAACACTCCCGGCACCGGTGCCTTCAGGTTCACGAATGCCGAAGCAGGCGGGAACGTGATCTGCTGTTGGGCGAGCTGGTTGTGCACGTTGGTGTTGGTGAAGTTCGCACCCCACAGGAGCAATCCACCCGCGACCAAGAGCACCACGGTGAGGACTGCGCCGATGCAGGTTGCCAGGAAATCGAATGTCCTTCTGCGCATCTGACGCTCCTTTGTTTTGAAGGGACGTCGTCATCCTGCGGGGCAGCCGCTGCGCGCAGTAGGGGCGAAGGACCCGAGCTCTATGGGACCAAGGTCCCAACTAGGTGCGTCAGGGGCGATGCCCAGGGCACCACGCCCTCAGCTCCGCGGGACGTCCTTCCAGGGGATGCCCTTGTCGACACGGACGTCGCCGGGCAGGCCGAGCACGCGCTCGCCGAGGATGTTGCGCATCACCTCTGAGGTGCCCCCCTCGATCGAGTTCGCACGCGCCCGAAGGAAGGCCTTGTGCAGGTCCAGCGTGCCGATGGCGGTGTGCGTGGGGCGCACGAGGTCGAAGTTGCCCGAGTAGAGCATCCCGTCGGCGCCCATGAGGTCGACGCACAGCTCGTAGATCCGCTTGTTCTCCTCGGCGAAGGCGAGCTTGGCGACCGAGCCCTCCGGGCCCGGAGTCCCGCGCCGCCGCGCGTCGGCCGCGCGCTGGTTCGTGAGCCGGAGGACCTCGGTGCGGACCCAGGCCTGGAGCACCTCGTCGCGCAGCACCTGGCTCCGCGCGTCGTCGTCGCCCTTGCAGCGCTCCTTGTACAGGCGGACCGCCTCGCCGATGGCGCCCGAGCCTCGGGGCGCGGAGTTCCCACCGATGGACACGCGCTCGTTCATGAGCGTCGTGAGGGCCACGTGCCAGCCCTCGCCGATCCCGCCGAGACGGTCCTCTTCTGCGATCCGAGCGTCGGTGAAGAAGCACTCGTTGAACTCCGCCTCACCGGTGATCTGGTACAGCGGGCGCACCTCGACGCCGGGGCCGTGCATGTCGACGAGGAACATCGTCATGCCGGCGTGCTTGCCCGCGTCGGGATCCGTGCGGGCGAGGATCAGGCCGAAGCGCGACAGGTGCGCAAGCGTCGTCCACACCTTCTGGCCGTTGAGGACCCACTCGTCGCCGTCGCGCACCGCACGGGTGGCGAGCCCCGCGACGTCCGAGCCCGCACCGGGCTCGCTGAACAGCTGGCACCAGACCTCCTCGCCGGTGAACAGCGGGCGCAGGTAGCGCTCGCGCTGGCGGTCGGTGCCGTGGGTGACGAGCGTCGGGGCGACCATGCCGTAGCCGATGACGTTGCGCAGCATGGCCATGGGCGCCCCGCCCGCCAGGAGCCGACGCTGCGCGCGCACTTGGTCGGCCGGGCTGCCACCGAGACCGCCGCAGCCCTCCGGGAAGTGGACGAAGGCGAGGCCGCGGTCGAACTGCTCGCGCAAGAACACGACCGCATCAGTCTTCGCCGGTGGCAGGTCGGCGAGCAGCTGGTCGACGAGCTCGTCGACGTCGAGCTTGGTGATGGTCTCGTCGGTCAGCGTCATGTGCCCTCCCGGGGGTCTTCGTCCATCATACGAACGCTCGCGGCGAGGCCCCGGCGAGGGGTCGCCAGGGGCTACAGGTCGCGGTACATGTGCGTCGACGCCACGGCGTAGCCCAGCGCGTCGTACAGCGACCTCGCCACGTCGTTGCCGCCCCACACGTTGAGCGAGAGGCGCGTCGCGCCCTGGGCGGCGGTCCACGCCTCGGCCGCGCGCATCGCCGCACGCCCGTACCCGAGGCCTTGCTCGCCCGCGTCGATCTCGACGTTGTACAGGGAGCGCTCCTCGTCGTCCTCGCTGAAGGACGGTCCGAGCCACACCATCCCCACACGCACGCCGTCGATCAGCACATTGAACAGGTGGTGCCCGGGAGCCGGTAGCCCGCCGGGGAACGTCCTCGCGCGCTGCTCGGTCGCGATGCGCGTCGCGAGCTCGAGGGTCTCGCCGGCGCCGATGCGGCTCTCGATGTACTCGGCGAGCGACACTGGCATCCAGGCCGCGAGCTCCTCTGGGCTGAAGCCGAGGAGCGTCGCGGTCACACCGCCATCACCCACCGCTGCGGTCAGCCCGACTGCTTGCCCGCGGGGCTCTCCAAGGCGAGCGAGATCTCGCCGTGCTCGGTCTCGTGCGCCTGGAGGGCGGCGACGAGCCGTGTCGCGTCGGCCTCCGACGTCGGGGTCTCGCGGCTCGTGACCGAGCCGTAGGACACGGCGCCGAGGTCACGCAGCATCGCGTCAGCGGCCTTCTTCGCCTGCATCTCGTCGAGCTTGGACTGCCCCTTGGCGACGCCTTCCTTGGTGGCCGCCGCCGCAGCGCTCGCCTGCTCCTTCACCTTGTCGAGGAATCCCATCGCACCTCCTGGTCTCATCGCCTCGTCGCGCGACGCCGTCGAGATCATGGCACCTGGGCTCGGTGCGGGTGCACGTCCGTCAGCCGCGCACCGCATCGAGGATGCGCGCCCGCGTCGCCTCGCGCGGCCAGCCCCCGAGCACGAGCGTCGTGAGGCACGTCGCCCGCCACGTGCGCTCGAGCTCCTCGACGATCTTGTCGGCCGGTCCGACCAGCGCGACGTCCTCGACGAGGGGGGTCGGTACGAGCTGCGCCGCGCCCGTGCGGTCGCCCGAGAGGTAGGCGGCCTGAATCGCCTCACACGTCTCGCCCCAGCCCATGCGGACGAACACATCGTGGTGGAAGTTCACGTCGCGTGCCCCCATGCCGCCGATGTACAGGGCGAGGACCGGCTTGAGGAACGACGCCGCGACCTCCACGTCGTCGTGCTCGACGAGCATTACCGTGGCCGCGACGTCGAAGTCGCCGGGCGCGCGCCGGGCGCCGGAGCGGGCGAACCCCTCGGCGAGGGCTGCGCGGTAGAAGGCGTCGGACTTGGGCGAGAACCACAACGCAAGCCAGCCGTCGGCGATCTCAGCGGCGAGCGCCACGTTCTTCGGCCCCTCTGCGCCGAGGAGGATCGGGATCGCGGGGCGCAGGGGATGGACCGTCGAGCGCAGGGGCTTGCCGAGTCCGGTCCCGTCGCGCGCCGGTAGCTGGTACTGCGCCCCGTCGTAGGTGACCGGCACTTCCCTCGACATCACCGCGCGCATGATCTCGACGTACTCCCGGGTGCGCTCGAGAGGCCGCGGGTAGGGCTGGCCGTACCAGCCCTCGACGACCTGTGGGCCTGACGCTCCGATCCCGAGCAGGACCCGGCCCCCCGACAGGTGATCGAGGGTCATGGCCGCCATCGCGAGGGCGGTCGGCGTGCGCGCCGACAGCTGGCAGATCGACGTGCCCAGCTGGATCCGCGAGGTCCTGGACCCCCACCACGCAAGGGGCGTGAGCGCGTCCGAGCCGTAGGCCTCCGCCGTCCAGAAGCTGTCGACGCCGAGGGCCTCGGCCTCTGCCAGCTGCTGCTCGACGCCAGGGGGTGGGCCTGCGCCCCAGTACCCCGCGGACAGGCCCGTCCTCACGGTCGGCCCGCCATCGGCGCACCCGGATGGGCCGGCGCCCCCGCGAGCACCGGTGCCCCGCAGGTCGCACAGAACCGGTCCGCGGCACCGGCCGGGTGGCCGTTCGCGCACCGCGGGGCGGCGAGAGGTGCCCGGCGCAGACGCGAGCGTCGTACGAGCTGGGCGATCAGGACGATCAGGCCGACCAGTGCGACCAGCCCACCGAGGGCCGAGAGCAGCAGCCAGCCCACCCCTTGGCGCACCGCCGTCGTGATGCTCGGTGCGACGAAGGCGTCCACCTGGATCCCCGACGGCGAGCCGACGTGGATGAGGTACCTGCCTGCGACCGTCGTCGTGAAGCCCACGACGCTGAGGAAGCTCGCGCCGTTCGAGGTCAGCGTCTCGCTCGTGCCCGGGACGTAGGTCGAAAGCCGGCTCCCGTCCGGCGCGGTCACCGTCACGTCGGACGGACTGAGCTGCGGTGCGCCCTGAGGGCTCGTCACCGTGGCGCCTGCCTGCGCCTCGAACACGTAGTACGTGCCGACGTCCAGGCGCGGCGCTGCGTGGTACGGGGTGATGCGAACCTGGTGGTCGAGCAGTCCGAGGATGGTGGTGCTCGCGAAGACGCCGATCCCCGCCGCGAACAGCGCCACGCCGGCCGCGAGGGTGACGGCCCAGGGCCAGAGCCGCGGGCGCCGCACCCTCGAGGGGGGCACCGGCGACACCATGGGGCGATCCTTCCACGGCCACCGACCGCCTCGAGCGACCGCACGCCCAAGGCCCGCTGATCGGGCACACTTGGCGGATGCTGCTCCGGATCTTCGTCGAGCCACAGCAAGGTGCGAGCTACGAGACACTGCGTGACGCGGCGCGGTGCGCGGAGCACGCGGGCTTCGACGCGTTCTTCCGCTCGGACCACTACCTGAAGATGGGTGACGGCGACGGCCTGCCGGGACCGACGGACGCCTGGACGACGCTGGCGGGGCTCGCGCGGGAGACCTCGACGATCCGCCTCGGCACGCTCGTCACCTCCGCCACCTTCCGTCTGCCCGGCCCGCTCGCGATCACCGTCGCTCAGGTCGACGAGATGAGCGCGGGGCGCGTCGAGCTAGGCCTCGGTGCAGGTTGGTACGGCGCCGAGCACGCCGCCTACGGCATCCCGTTCCCGGACCTGCACGAGCGGTTCGTGCGCCTCGAAGAGCAGCTCGGCGCGATCGTCGGGCTGTGGACCACACCTCGCGGTGAGGCGTTCGGCTCGGCCGGCACCTACTACGCCTTCGTCGACAGCCCCGCCCTACCCAAGCCGGTCCAGCGACCGCACCCACCGATCATCGTGGGCGGCGGCGGAGCGCGGCGCACCCCGCGGCTCGCGGCCACCTACGCCCAGGAGTTCAACGCGCCGTTCCTGTCCCCCGCCGACACCCGGATCCAGTACGAGCGGGTCGACGCGGCCTGCGAGGCGATCGGCAGGGATCCCACGACGCTGCGGCGCTCCGCGGCGATCACGACCTGCTGCGGGACCGACGAGGCCGACGTCGCGCGCCGGGCTGCAGCGTCGGGATGGAAGCTGGAGGACCTTCGACGCCACGGCGCCTGCGGGTCCCCCGGGGAGGTCGCCGAGCGGCTGGGCGAGTGGCGGGACGCCGGCGCGGCGGTCGCCTACCTCCAGCTGCTCGACCCGACCGATCTCGACCACATCGAGCTGCTGGGCGCCGCGCTCCCCCCACTTCTCTGACCTCCACCGTGCCGCGCGGCGGCGTTGGGCCCCGTTACCATCGCCGAATGACCTCACGCACCGCGATCGAGCGCACCCTCGAGGGGCGACGGCTCCTCACGCACCCCTTCTATCGCCGATGGGAGGCTGGCGAGCTGGCCGACGGCGAGCTCGCGGCCTACGGCGCGCAGTACGAGCACTTCGAGCGCCAGCTCCCCCCCACGCTCGACGCCATCGTCGCCGCGTGCCCGGCGGGCCAGGTGCGCGATGCGATCGCCGCGAACCTCGACGACGAGCTGCACCGCCCCGCCCCCCACCTCGAGCTGCTCGCCTCGTTCCTCGACGCGGTGGGCGCCTCGCCGACCGCGTCGACGCCCGCCACCGCCGAGCTGGTGGCCCTCTACGAGGGTGCGCCGTCGCGGAGTACGGGCTTCGCGGTCGGCGTCGTCGCCGCCTACGAGGTGCAGGCGGCGGCCATCGCGCGCTCGAAGGCAGACGGGCTGCGTGCGCACTACGGGCTCGGCGAGGACGCGACCACGTTCTGGGACGTCCACGCCGCGCTCGAGGCAGAGCACGCGGACTGGACGCTCGAGGCCGCTGCGGCGCTGTCAGGCGAGGCAGTCCTCGCGGGCGTCACGGCGTCGAGGGACGCCTGGTGGTCCTTCCTCGACGAGCGCGACGCCGAGGTCCTGGCGGCCCCATGAGCCGCGCGGCACCGGTTGCTGCGACGCGGGGATCGAGCACCAGCACGCGCGGGCGTCGGCGCGCGACACCCGGTGGCTGACGCACTCGTCGTCGGCGCCGGTCCGAACGGGCTCGCCGCGGCCCTCGAGCTCGCGCGCGCGGGCGTCGCGGTGCAGGTCCTCGAGGGCGCGCCGACCCCGGGCGGAGGCTGTCGGACCGAGGCACTCACCCTCCCGGGCTACCGCCACGACGTCTGCTCGACCGTGCACGCGCTCGCCGCCGCCTCGCCCTTCTTCGCCGGCGTCGACCTCGACGGCCACGGGGTGCGGCTTCTCACGCCCGAGGTGGCCTTCGCGCACCCCCTCGACGGCGGTCGCGCGGGCGCCGTCGTGGCGTCCGTCGACGAGACCGCGGCCTCCCTCGGCCGAGACGCCGCCGCCTACCGCGCCCTGCTCTCCCCGCTCGTCGGCCACGCCGACGCGATCCTCCCTGAGGTGCTCTCTGTCCTGCGCCTGCCTCCCCGACACCCGGTCGTCATGGCGCGCTTCGGCGCCGTGGGCGTCCAGCCGATGTCGCGCCTCGTGCGGCGCTTCAGGACCCCCGAGGCGCGCGGCCTGCTCGCAGGGGTCGCCGCGCACGCGGTGCGACCCCTCACCGCACCGCTCACGGGAGCCTTCGGCCTGCTGCTCACGATGGTCGCGCACACGGTCGGATGGCCCGTCGTCGAGGGGGGCAGCCAGCGGCTCGTCGACGCCCTCGTCGCCTCGATCACCGAAGCCGGCGGCACGGTGTCGACCGGGCGATGGGTGACCGACCTCGCCGAGCTCGAGTCCCGCACGGCGACCCTGCTCGACCTCGCGCCGCGGGGGCTGCTCGAGCTCACCGGCGACCGGCTGGGTGCGAGGTACCGGGCCACGCTCGCGCGCTACCCCTACGGCCCCGGGGTGTGCAAGGTGGACTGGGCGCTGTCGGGGCCCGTCCCGTGGACCGCCGAGGCGTGCCGACGCGCCGGCACCGTGCACGTCGGCGGGACCTTCGAAGAGGTCCTCACCGCCGAGGCCGACGTCGCCGCCGGACGGCACCCCGATCGGCCGTTCTGCATCGTCGTGCAGCCGGGCGTCGTGGACCCGACGCGCGCGCCGTCGGGCTGCCAGACGCTGTGGGGCTACTGCCACGTGCCCAACGGCTCCACCCTCGATCAGACCGACGCGATCGAGTCGCAGATCGAGCGCTTCGCCCCCGGCTTCCGCGACCTCGTCTCGGCGCGCGTGACGACGAGGACCTCCGACGCCCAGCGCGACAACCCGAACTACGTCGGCGGCGACTTCAGCGGAGGGCCTTCGACGATCCGCTACACGCTCTCACGACCCACGCTGCGCTGGGACCCCTACCGGACGCCGATCCACAGCCTCTACCTCTGCTCGTCGTACACGCCCCCGGGCGGCGGCGTCCACGGCATGTGCGGGGTCGGCGCGGCACGCTCGGCGCTCGGCGCCCTGCGTCGCTGACTCACTCCGCCGGCGCGGCGTGCTCCTCGACGGTCGCCACCAGGCGGCGATCCGGGACGAGCCACATGATCGCGACCGCCACGTACAGCGCGAAGGCGGCCCAGCGCGACACGACGCACACCGCGATCGCCACGGCGTAGATGACCATGGAGGCGACGCCCTTGGCGTCGCGACCGACCGCGGCCGCCAGCCTCGACCCGTTCGGCGAGGCTGCGATGATCGCCCGCTCGAGCACGTAGTAGCTGATGCCCGCACACAGCAGCACGCAGCCGTAGATCGCGACGGGCAGCGAGGCGAAGTGGTTCCTCGACATCCACGCCGTCGCGATCGGGAGCAGCGAGAGCCAGAACAGCAGGCCGAGGTTGGCCCACAGGACACCGCCGGTGATGCGCTCGACGGTCTTCAAGAGGTGGTGGTGGTTGTTCCAGTAGATCCCGACGTTGACGAAGCTCAGCACGTAGCAGAGCAGGCCAGGCCAGACCGATCGCAGCGCCGCCTCGCTGCTCCCGGTCGGGATGCGCAGCTCGAGGACCATGATCGTGATCACGATCGCGAGGACCCCGTCGCTGAAGGCCTCCATGCGACCCGCGTTCACGCGCGCACTCTACGGAAGTGAACGCGCGAGCGCGCGAGCCTCGCGGGCACCCGGCGCGAGGTCCCGCTCCGGTACCATCGACCCGCCGGACGCGCAGGGTCCGGAGCGAGGGGGGGTTGGCATGGCCTACGTCGAGGGGCGGATCGTCCACGACGCCGACGCCCACGTGATGGAGACGCCGACGTGGCTCCGTGACCACGCCGAGGCGAAGTACCGCGACGCGCTCCCGGTGCTCCAGTACGCGAGCGGCAACGAGCTGCGGCAGACCGGCGATCCCGACGACCAGCAGCGTGACCTGCTCGCGTCGTTCGACCACCTCCGCGAGAAGCACGCCTCGGACGACTACCGCGCCACCGAGGCGACCGAGATCATGCAGCGGAAGAACTTCGCCGCGACGGGCGGCTTCATCGCCGAGGACCGCCCCCGGGCGCTCGACCTGCTCGGGTTCTCGAGCCAGCTCATCTTCAACACCTTCCACAACAGCCGCCTCTACGCCCTCGAGCGCGGCCCCGACGTCGAGCTCGCCTACGCCGCAGCGCGCGCGCACAACCGGGGCATCCTCGAGTTCTGCTCGGTCGACGAGCGGCTGCTACCCACGTGCTACGTGCCTCTCGCCGACCCCGAGCTCGCCCGCGTGGCGACCGCCGAGGCGCTCGCCCAGGGCGCCGCGGCCATCCTGGTCGCCTCGGGCTGCCCGCCCCGGTTCTCGCCGAGCCACCTCGACCTCTTCGCGGTGTGGGCACAGCTCGAGGAGGCGGACGTGCCCCTCGTCTTCCACGTCGGGGGCACCGGCGAGCTCATCGACCCGAACTACTTCGTGAACGGACTGCCCGTCCCCCACGACTTCCACGGCGGCGACGAGAACTTCCGCTCCGTGGACTACATGGGCATCCCGGTGCCCCCGGCACAGACGCTCGCGACCCTGATCTTCGACGGTGTGCTCGAGCGGTTCCCCGGGCTGCGCGTCGGCGTCATGGAGCAGGGTGCGATCTGGGTCCCGTCGTGGCTGCGCCAGATGGAGTCGGCCTTCGACGCGTTCGTCCGCCATGAAGCGCGGCTCCAGGACCTCTCCCTGCGGCCCTCGGACTACGTGCACCGCCAGGTGCGCTTCACGCCGTACCCGACCGAGGACGTCGGCTGGATCGTCGAGCAGGGCGGCGCTGACCTCGTGCTGTTCTCGTCGGACTACCCGCACGTGGAGGGCGGCCGGCGGCCCGTCGAGCGCTTCGAGGCGTCGCTCGGCGCCGCGCCCGACGACGTGCGGCGCGCCTTCTACTGCGACAACTTCCGCTTTCTCATGGGACGGTCCTCCGTCCGCCTCGCGGCCGCCTGAGCCTCGTCGCGACCGCTTAGCGATGTAGCGTCGCTCGACCCCTCGTTCCAAAGGACCTCCAATGCGGACACGCAGCCTCGCTGCACTCCTCGCGGTCTCGATGGGCGTCGCGGCGCTCGGGGCGGTGCCCGCCCGGGCGAGCGACACCGCCGCCCGACCGGCCGTGGCCGTCCCCAAGGGCTTCGGTGGACCTGGGTCCGTCCCGTGGTCCTCGGTGGGGACGGGCTGGATCCTCGCCACCTGGTCGCCGGCGAACCCGACGCACGTGCGCGCGACCGCGCGCAACTACCTCGTCCTCATCTCCCCCGTCGGCGCGCGGTACCTGCTGATGCCGCTGTCCACCGAGGCGAGCCTGCTCGCATGGTCCGGCGACGGACAGCGCGCCTTGCTGCAGCTCAGCACGAAGTCCTCCCAGTCGCTCAAGGTGCTCAACCTGCGCACGCAGACGGCGCTGTCCACCTTCGCGGTGCCCTCCGCGACCAACAACTCGTTCCAGGGCGCGTCGTTCACCCGCCCTCGTGGACTCGCCCTGGACGTCGCGACGTACACGAACGGGCACAACTCCGTCGCGAGGTACTCCCTCGGCGGCACCAAGCAGGTGACGTACCCATCCGCGTTCTCGGGGGTCGGCTCGTACGATGGCGCGTACGTGTCCTCGCCCGACGGCACCGAGCTCGTGCTCGGCGCCGCGCACGGCCTCGCGACCGTCACGAACGACGGCACGGTGCTCGCCCAGCACCCGATCGGGGGTGCGACGTCGTGCCAGCCGAAGCGCTGGTGGTCGACCACGCTCGTGCTCGCGGCCTGCGGCATCCCGTCGCGCCTCTACCTCTTCTCGATGACGGGCGCGGCGCCCCGCGCCCTCACGCAGCGTCCGGTACGGCCGGACTACGGCGACCTCTCGGCGTGGCGCCTCAACAGCGGCACCTACGTCCAGGTCGCGTCGGCGTGCGGGTACCTCTACCTCGCCAAGCTGCGCGGCGCCGCGCCCACGATGGTCAACGTCCCGGGCGTGCCCGAGGGCAACACCGTCCTCGTCCAAGGGGCCACCTCGACGGCGCTCGCGCTCGTCACGAACCTCCCGTGCCAGGGCGGCCCGAGGCTGCTGTGGTACACGCCATCCAAGGACTCGACGCGCGTGATCCTCGGCCGACCCGTGACGAGCGGCACGCCCGGCGCGGTCGATGTCTTCCCGAGCCCGTTGGGCTGACGCGCTGGGCGCGCGGGGGCGCGCTCGGCGGGTGACCACGCGACGGTGTGGTCCACGTCGCCGCGACCGTCCGCACGAGGCGGCGTGACGAGGACGTAGCGCCACCACTTCGTCGTCGCCCGATGGGCGCGGATTGTTTCGTCCGTGTTTCGTCCTTGTCTCGACGCGAGCCGCGGCGGAGCGTGCCACCGACGCGTTGCGGTGCGTGCGAGTTGTGTTACGGGCGTGTTTCAATTCGCCGTGAACGGCCGAGGCGACGGGGCACCGTGGTACCTTGCGGCACTCGCCACCGAGACGACCCATCGCGCGGCGAGCGACCTCCCAACGCCAAGGGCGCGCATGCCGACGTGACTCGATCCTTCACCGACCGCGGCGCACCCCCAGAGCCCGGGCTCGTGGCCTCCTCGCGCCACCACGACGCGTGCGGCGTCGGCTTCGTCGCGTCCCTTCGCCACGAACGCTCCCACGCGATCGTGGCGGCCGGCCTCGACACGCTCGAGCACCTTGTGCACCGCGGCGCGACCGGCGCGGACCCGGACTCGGGCGACGGCGCGGGCGTGCTGATCCAGCTCCCCGACGAGTTCCTTCGCGACGTCAGCGGCATCGACCTCCCGCCGATCGGCGCGTACGCGGTAGGGACGCTGTTCACCGCCGACGATGACACCGTCGACGAGGCCGGGCGCTCCCTGCTCGAGGCGGCGTGCGAGGACGAAGGGCTCCGCGTCCTCGGGTGGCGCGACGTGCCCATCGACCCGAGCGGCGTCGGGCCGCTCGCGCGCAGCCAGATGCCGCGGATCCGCCAGCTCTTCGTCGCCTCGATCGGGCTGGCGGGGGACGACCTCGAGCGGCGCCTGTACGTGCTCCGCAGGGTGTTCGAGTCGCAGTGCGCTGCCGCGGGACTGCGTCGTGAGCTCGTCCACGTGCCCTCGCTGTCGAGCCGTACCCTCGTCTACAAGGCGATGGCGACGGCCACCCAGCTGCGGGCCTTCTACCCCGACCTCATCGACCCGCGTGTCGCCTCGACGTTCTGCATGCTCCACGCGCGGTTCTCGACGAACGTGCTGCCGCGTTGGGACCTCGCCCAGCCGCTCCGGATGATCGCGCACAACGGGGAGATCAACACGCTCCGGGGCAACGCGAACTGGATGCGGGCTCGCGAGTCGAAGTGGCGCAGCCCCCTCTTCGGCGGCGACGTGGCCAAGCTGCGCGCCGTGCTCGACGCCGACGGGTCGGACTCGAGCCAGTTCGACAACGCCCTCGAGCTGCTCACCAAGGCAGGGCGCAGCGTCGAGCACGCGGTGCTCATGATGATTCCGGAGGCCTGGCACGCCGACGCCGACATGGACCCCGACCTACGCGCGTTCTACGAGTTCCACGCCTCGCTGCTCGAACCGTGGGACGGGCCGGCGGCGATCACCTTCACGGACGGCACCACCATCGGCGCGACGCTCGACCGCAACGGCCTGCGACCCGCGCGCTACGCGATCACCGAGGACGGCTGGGTCGTGCTCGCCTCAGAGGCGGGCGCGCTGCAGCTCGACGAGGCGAGGATCGTGCGCAAGGGCCGCCTCACCCCTGGCTCGCTCCTGCTGGTCGACACCGCGGCCGGGACGCTCCTCGACGACGGGAAGGTCAAGCGCGCCCTCGCCGCCGCCCACCCCTACCGCACCTGGATCGACGGCGAGGCCGTCCACCTCGACGCGCTGCGCGGCGTCGCAGCAGCACCTCCGGTCCTCGCCGGCCCCGCCCTCGAGCGCGCCCACGCCACGTTCGGCTGGACCGAAGAGGACCTGCGCGTCGTCCTCGCGCCGATGGCGACCACGGGGGCCGAGCCGATCGGGTCGATGGGCAACGACACGCCGCCCGCCGTGCTGCGCGACCGTCCCCAGCTGCTCTTCACCTACTTCAAGCAGCTCTTCGCCCAGGTCACCAACCCGCCCATCGACCCCATCCGCGAGGCCCGCGTCATGACCATCGGCGCGACACTCGGTGCGGGGGGCAACCTCCTCGAGCAGGGCCCCGCCCAGGCGCACCGCCTGCTCCTCCCGCACCCGATCCTCACCAACGAGGACATGGAGACGCTCCGCCACGTCACCCAGCAGCGCTTCCCGACCGCCACCCTCTGCGCGGGCTTCCCCCGCTCGGAGGGGCCCGCGGGGCTGCGCGACGCCCTCGAGCGGCTCTGCGCGGCGGCCTCGCTGCGCGCGGCGAGCGGGGCGACGGTGCTCATCGTGAGCGATCGCGACGCCGACGCCGACACGGTGCCCATCCCCTCGCTCCTCGCGGTCGCGGCGGTGCACCACCACCTGGTCCGCGCCCAGACCCGCACGGGCGTCGGCCTCGTCGTTGAGACCGGCGAGGCCCGCGAGGTCGTCCACGTCGCCCAGCTCATCGCCTTCGGCGCCGAGGCGGTCAACCCCTACGTCGCCATCGACTCCATCGAGGCGCTCGGCGAGCGGGGTCTGCTCGGGACCCGCTCGCCGGCGGAGGCAAAGGACGCCTACGTCACCGCGCTGTGCACCGGCTTGCTCAAGACGATCGCGAAGATGGGCATCTCGACGCTCGAGTCATACTGCGGGGCCCAGTCCTTCGAGGCGCTCGGGCTCGCGAGGGAGGTCATCGACCGCTACTTCCCCGAGACCGCGTCGCGCATCGGCGGCATCGGCCTCGAGGCGATCGCGCGCGAGTCGGTCGCGCGCCACGCCGACGCCTACGAGACCGGCGACGCCGGCCCCCGGCTCGCGACGGCGGGCTCGGGAGGCGAGTACGCCTGGCGCGAGCACGGGCCGCGGCACCTCTGGCATCCCGACGCGATCACGCTCCTGCGCCGCGCGGTCGTCCACGACGACCGCGCGGGCTTCGAGGCCTTCGTGGCGCTCGCCGACGAGGAGACCGTGCGGCGCGGGGCCCTCCGCGGGGCGCTCGACCTGCGCCCGCGAGCCGCGCCGCTCGCCCTCGACGACGTCGAGCCCCTCGACGCGGTCCTCCGGCGCTTCTCGACGGGCGGGATGTCCCTCGGCGCCCTCAGCCCCGAGGCCCACGAGGCCCTGGCCATCGCCATGAACCGCCTCGGGGCGCGCTCCAACAGCGGCGAGGGCGGCGAGGACGCGGCGAGGAACCACCCCGACGTGCGGGGCGACTCGCGCCGCAGCGCCGTGCGCCAGGTCGCCTCGGCGCGCTTCGGCGTGACGGCGGACTACCTCGTCAATGCCGACGTCTTGCAGATCAAGATCGCCCAGGGTGCCAAGCCCGGGGAGGGCGGCCAGCTCCCGGGCAGCAAGGTCGACGTGCACATCGCCAAGCTGCGCCACGCGACGCCCGGCGTGACCCTCATCTCCCCGCCACCGCACCACGACGTGTACTCGATCGAGGACCTCGCCCAGCTCATCTACGACCTGCGGCGCGTCAACCCGACCGCCAAGGTGTCGGTCAAGCTGACCGCCGAGGTGGGCGTCGGCACGGTCGCCGCCGGCGTCGCCAAGGCCGGCGCGGACCACGTGGTGGTGAGCGGCTATGAGGGCGGCACGGGCGCGGCGCCGTTGACCTCGCTCAAGCACGTCGGCGTGCCCTGGGAGCTGGGGGTCGCCGAGGCGCACCAGGTCCTGATCGCCAACGGCCTGCGCGACCGCGTCCGCCTCGAGACCGACGGGCTGCTGCGCACGGGCCGTGACGTCGTGATCGCCGCGATGCTCGGCGCCGACGAGTTCGCGTTCGCGACCGCGCCGCTCGTCGCGCTCGGCTGCGTGATGATGCGCGTCTGCCACCTCAACACCTGCCCGGTCGGCATCGCGACCCAAGACGAGCGGCTCCGCGCGAGGTTCCCCGGCCTGCCCGTCCACGTCGAGCGCTACTTCACCTGGCTGGCCGACGACGTCCGCCGACACCTCGCCGCCCTCGGCGTGCCCTCGCTCGCCGAGCTCGTCGGGGCGACCGAGCTCCTCGTGCAGCGCAGGGGCGCCCCGGCCCACAAAGCCGCGACGATCGACCTGTCGTCCCTCCTCGCGGTCCCCGAACCGCTCGTCGTCCCTGCGGCGACGACCCCCGTGCGTCGGGCCGCCGCGGCGCCGGCTGACGAGCTGCTCGACGACCGCCTGCGCGCGGGTGCGGCCGAGGCCGTCGCGCACGGCGCGCGACGCATTCTCCACGACGTCGTCGCCACGAGCGACCGTGCCGTCGGTGCGGGGCTCGCCGGCGACGTCGCTCGCGCCCACGGCGCGACGGGACTCCCCGACGACACCGTCCGTGCCGAACTCGCGGGCAGCGCGGGCCAGTCGTTCGGCGCGTGGCTCCCCCGCGGGGTGACGCTCCGGCTCGCTGGTGAGGCGAACGACTATGTCGGCAAGGGCCTCTGCGGCGGCCGGATCGCGCTGCGGCCGTCCCCGCGCGCGCGGTTCGCTGCCCACGAGAACGTGATCGCCGGGAACGTGTGCCTCTACGGGGCGACGGGCGGGGAGCTCTTCGTCCGCGGGGTGGCCGGGGAGCGCTTCGCGGTGCGCAACAGCGGCGCCGACGCCGTCGTCGAGGGCGTGGGCGACCACGGCTGCGAGTACATGACGGGCGGCACCGTCGTCGTGCTCGGCCCGGTCGGCCGCAACTTCGCCGCGGGCATGAGCGGCGGCACGGCCTACCTGTGGGACCCGACGGGCGGCTCTGCGCTGCGGGTCAACGCAGAGCTCGTCGACGTCGACGCGCTGGACGACGAGGACCTCGCGGCCGTGCGCCGCCTCGTCGCCGCGCACGCACACTGGACCGACAGCGCCCGCGCGACTGAGGCGCTCGCCGCGCTCGACGCCGGAGCGGCACCCTTCGTCCGCGTCCTGCCGCGCGAGTTCGGCGAGGCGCGCCGACGTGAACGGGCCGCTGCGCTCACGACGGTGGCCTGACGTGCAGGGCTCGCCCATCTTCCTCGAGCTCGGCCGGCGCACCATGCCCAAGCGGGCGGTGGACGAGCGCGTCAACGACTACGCCGAGGTCCCGGAGCCGGTGACCCCCGAGCACGCGAGCACCCAGGCGGCGCGCTGCATGGGGTGCGGCGTGGCCTTCTGTCACCACTACTGCCCCCTGCACAACGTGATCCCCGAGTGGAACGAGCTGGTGCGCGCAGGGGACTGGGCGCGCGCCCACGAGCGCCTCGCTGCGACCAACAACTTCCCGGAGTTCACCGGGCGGCTGTGTCCAGCACCCTGCGAGGCGGCCTGCGTCCTCGAGCTCACCGACGAGGCCGTGACGATCAAGGAGATCGAGGTCGCGATCGCCGACGAGGCCTTTGCGCGCGGGTGGGTCGTGCCCCGGCCGCCCCAGCGGCGGACGGGCCGCGTGGTGGCCGTCGTGGGCAGCGGGCCTGCCGGGCTCGCTGCGGCCCAGCAGCTCAACGCCGCCGGCCACGCCGTCACCGTCTATGAGCGCGCCGAACGGCTCGGCGGCCTCCTGCGCTACGGCATCCCCGACTACAAGATGGACAAGGCCCTCATCGACCGGCGCGTGGGCGTCCTCGCGCGCGAGGGCATCGCCTTCGAGCCCGGCTGCGAGGTCGGGGTGGATCTCTCGGTCGAGGCCCTGTGCGCGGGGGTCGACGCGGTCGTGCTCGCCGTCGGCGCCGAGCGACCCCGCGAGCTCGGGGTCCCGGGCCGCGCCCTGCGCGGCGTCGAGTGGGCGATGTCGTACCTGGTCCAGCAGAACCGCAGGGTCGCGGGAGACCCCGTCGTCGGCGCGCCGATCTCCGCGCACGACCGCCGCGTGGTGATCATCGGCGGGGGCGACACCGCGACGGACTGCCTCGGCAACGCGCACCGTGAGCACGCGGCCTCGGTGACCGAGCTGTCCTTGTACCCCGAGCCGCCCGCCGTCGCTGAGGGGAGCGGGTACTGGCCCGAGGCGCCCCTCGTGCTCTCGATGACGCCCGCGCACCAAGAGGGCGGGGTGCGGGACTGGAGCGTGCTCGTCACCGCCTTCCGCGGCTCGGGCCGCGTCGAGACGGTCGAGGTCGTCCGCGTCGACGTCCACGGCTCGGGCCCCGGTCGGGTCGTGGTGCCGCGTCCGGGCACCGAGGCCTCCGTGCCCTGCGACCTCGCGCTCCTCGCGATCGGCTTCGAGGGCGTGCGGCCCCAGGGGCTCTTCGACGGGCTCGGTGTGCGTGTCGCCGACGGGACGCTCGGGACCGGTGCGCTGTGCGGCGTGGGCGGCCCGCTCGTCGTGGCGGCCGGCGACGCGGTCACGGGTGCGGCCCTCGTCGTCACCGCGATCGCCGATGGCCGTCGCGCAGCCCTCGCCTGTGACGCCTTGCTCCTCGCGGAGGCTTCGGCCACCGCGGGCGCCGTCCCTGCCGATCGCGCGGCGTGGGACGCGCTGCAGCGGGGCTAGTGCGGGTGTGGACCTGTTGTGCCCGTGTTGAGGGCCCCGGCAGACGGCGCTCGTACGCTGCGCGGGCTCGTCAGATTGGAAGGTGCGCATGCGCCGTGTGGCCGCAGGTCTCGGCATCGGCCTCCTCGCCGCGGGCCTGCTCGCGGGCTGCGGGCCGACTGCCGTCTCCTACAACGACGGCTTCGCCGTCGGCCAGAGCGTCGCGGCCGCGGCGTCCAGAGGCACCCTTCGCGGTGGCGCGGCACTTGCGGCGTGCCGCCACCAGTGGGTCACGAGCGGCCCCACGAGCGACGACCGCGCGGCCTGGATCCGCGGCTGCGTCGCGGGGATCCACCGCCTCGAGCAGACCGTCGGCTGAGGCCGCTCAGCGCGCGGCGACGCGCTCCACATAGGGCCAGGGCTCGCTGTCCGAGAAGAGCGACCCCTGGCCGTGCGCGCGGCGCTCTGCGAACGCGTCGCACCACGACGCGTGCCAGACGGACTGCTCGGCCTGCAGGTCGGCGAGCGACCGCCGCGCGAGCTGCTCGAAGCGCGACGCCTGGGCAAGGAGCACCCGGACCGCCGCCTCTGCGTCGCTCTCCGCGGTGTGCCTCGGGGCACCGAGCCGGTAGTGCTCGCACAACGCGTCGAGGCGCCGGACAGGGCGCGACGCGAAGTCCGCGTCGAGCCCCCGGTCGAGCACGAGCACGTCGAGCACGAGCCCGTCCCAGCCGGCCGAGCGCAGGGACGTCGGCGGATCGAGCCGCGACAGCACGCGGTCGACGATGGTGAGGTCGTAGGTCAGGTTGCAGCCGACCACGGGGATGCCGACGGCGCTCAGGGCACACAGCCGGTCCGCGATGCGACGGGCCGCCGCATGCAGGTCCATCGCGCCGAGCTTGACGAGGCGATCCCTCGTGAGGCCGTGCACGGCGGCGGCCCCGCGGGAGATCGCGCGCGCCGGCAGCACGAACCCGGCCTCGACGGTCCGCCGCTCGCCGCGGTCGAACTCGACGAAGGCGAAGGACACCGGCTCGTCGCGCTCCCGGTCGAGCCCGGTCGTCTCGATGTCGAAGCCGACGAGGCGCCCGCTTGCCCACGCGCCATCGGCCACAGCGCGCAGCATGCCACGGGGGGGTCACAGCACCGGTGGATGACCGCACGCCACCGCCGCGTCGGTCACGCGTTAGGTTCGCCGCAGGCACGACCGCAGGAGGCACGCACGTGCGCCGTCGCACCACCACCGCACGTAGGATCGCCCTGCCGGCGGCGAACGAGGCGCCGCGTCCGCCGAGCGCCGCTCTGAAGCCCGTCGGGCGAGCACGACCCGGGTCGTGACAGACCCCGGCTCCCGGGTCGTGGTGGTCCGACGCCCCGACGAGGAGCGCTTCATCGCCGAGCTCGACGACCAGCTCGCCGAGCTCACCTACCGGCTGGTGGGTCGTCGACTCGTGATCGTGCACACCGGGGTGCCGGCGCCGCTCGAGGGGCGCGGCGTCGGCAGCGCCCTCGTGCGCGCCGCCGTCGACTGGGCGACCGCCGAGGGCTACACGGTCGTGCCAGGGTGCCCGTTCGCTCGGGGGTGGCTCCGCCGGCATCCCGAGGCTGCCGCGTCCGTCGAGGTCGACTGGTCGGCGACCCCCTCTCGGTGACGCCGGCACGCGTCGTGCTGGCACCGGCCGAGCCGGGGTGTCCTCGGTCGGCCTAACGTGCAGAGCCTCGGACCACCGATCGGTCCGGGCGCAGCGAAGGGAGCCGCGGTGACCGACGAGGATCTCCTCAAGCGGATCCAGGCCCTCCTCGACGAGGAGGACACGATGCGCAGCGAGCACCACGTCGACGCGGTGCGCCTCGAGCACCTCGAAGACACGCTCGACCAGTGCTGGGACCTCCTGCGCCAGCGACGGGCCAAGCGCGAGTTCGGCCAGGACGAGTCGCTCGCGCGGGTCCGGGACGTGGGCACCGTGGAGGACTACCTGCAGTGAGCCCTCCGGCCTCGCGCCCGCGCGACGGCGGGTCAGGCCGAGCGAGCGACGGGACGTCGCGGGGCAGGCCACGGGCGCCGGGCGGCACGAGGGACGTCGTGACGAAGCACGCCGCGCGCACGGTGGCCGAGACGGTGGCCGCGCTCGTCGAGCTGATCCGGGCGAGGGAGCTGCGCCTCTTCGCCGTCATCGACCAGCGAGCGGCGGCCCGCTCGGCGGGCCTCGACCTTCGTGACACCGTGCTCGTGCTCTTCGGGAGCCCCGCGGCCGGGACGCCGATCATGGCGGCCGCCCCGCTCGCGGCCCTCGACCTCCCGCTCCGCGTCGTCATCTGGGACGACGGGGGCCGGACGTGCATCTCGTACGTCTCACCGCACGCCCTGGCCGAGCGACACCGTCTGCCCCCCGAGCTCGCCGGTCCCCTCGCGGGCCTCGACGCGATCACCGACGCCCTGGTCGTGACCTAGGTGTAGCTCCGGTCACGGTGGCGCTGCGGCCTGGCCGGGCCGCGCCC
>Ga0182024_10004557_pt1 | contig 31760 bp, 25 predicted proteins | sample P32metaG_FD_120480 | JGI IMG/M metagenome (GOLD analysis project Ga0182024, IMG submission 120480) | Permafrost microbial communities from Stordalen Mire, Sweden - P3-2 metaG (Illumina Assembly) | ecosystem: Environmental > Terrestrial > Soil > Wetlands > Permafrost | place: Sweden: Stordalen...
AGAGAATCTGCTCTTCGCTGTGTCGTTTCCCTGGCATACCTCCTCCTTCGCTTTCGCCCAGAGAACCACATCCAGCTCGCCCTTCTCAACTTCAAAACTGTCTCGTTTTTGGGTTTTGGGTCAAAACCGGTGGCGCTTCGACCTGGGACTTTAGAGGGATGGTGGAGGTAGCTCCCGGTGCACGGCGCCTGGGGGGCATCCCTGCGCATATCAATGAACTCTCGTCCACCCGGATACGAAGGGTTCCTACCAGGCTTTGTTTATCAACTGGGAGTGGTATTTGTCGCGTCCGCGCCGTTTATCCAGCTTCCTCAATCCGATGTTACAGCTATGGCTATGTGATTGGAGTGTTCGTTGCGATTGGGATGGTGGTGATTTTTGTCGTCATCGCAGCAGGACCGGAAGAACATGGGACTTCTCTTCCGCCCTCTGCACATGCGGAATCACAACAAGGAGCTTTGAGTTAGCCGCTTGTACTCAACCCGGCTCAACTGTTCGCATTTCGCACGCTCAATATCGTACTGTCTGTGGGTGTGAATGTTTAGCATTGTCCCGAGGTCTCGGTGGCCACTGCAATTTAAAATGTTTCCGTCTGAGATTCAAGACATCACGTCGTTAATCGAATTTGAGATCTTCAGAAATTCAGATTTGTGCGAGTGCGGTGGGCGAATGCCATATGTCTGACACGCTTAAAGCAAAGCGATAATTTATGAATCGATATCGGTAATCTGTGATATTTTGAGTGTCGTAGTTCTTGGTAGAGGTGCGGAGGCCACTAGTAGCGTAGGTCCGTTGTTCCGAAGCAGCTTCGGAGACCTTGCGAAAAGGGTCGACTTATAATCCGCCGAAATCAAGGCGATAGCTGACGTCGCCCTGGTTGGTGGATAAGCCTAAGGCTTATCCACTGTCATCCGTAATTAACGGATGGAGCGCTATCGAGTAGTGACGATACCGAGTTAAAATCTCCTCGCGTCTCCTCTCTCCTCGTATCCGCTCCTACAGATTCAGGCAGGCAACGTGACTTGTGTATGTAAATTAACGCGCTCCCTCGTGGATATTGAGTCCATCAGCGGCAACGAAATGAGAGCCGCGTGCTACGTGTTTCAACATTTATCTGCGTTAGCGATAAAGCACGGCGGTCGTGCAGAGCAAATGGAAACCGACGGAGAGTGCTTCAATGTGTTCGCATCCTGGGGCAGTCCTGTCGTAACACTCTCTACCCACATCGACACGGTTCCGCCCTACATTCCGAGCCGTGAGGACGATGAATACGTTTGGGGGCGTGGGGCTTGCGACGCGAAGGGCATTTTAGCGTCGATGATTGTCGCGGCGGAAAAACTTCTCGAGGAAGGGTTGCGAAATTTCGGGCTCTTATTTCTTGTGGGCGAAGAGCGCGGCAGCATTGGAGCGAAAGCCGCTAGCGGGGCGTTCCGGGGCTCGCGTTATCTCGTGGCCGGGGAACCAACGGAGAACAAACTGGCCCTTGGATCAAAGGGGGCACTGCGCTTTGAGATTCTAACCAGTGGACGGATGGCGCATTCCGCATATCCCGAACTCGGAGAGTCCGCCATCGAAAAACTGTTGGATGTTCTAGAAACAGTTCGAAAGGCTCCCCTGCCTCAAGATTCGCTTTTGGGACCAACCACAGTGAATATCGGCACGATTGTGGGCGGGCTTGCGCCTAACATCGTCTCAGATAATGCCCGCGCTGAAATTCTGGTCAGAGTCGTTGGTGACCCCGCTCCTATCCGGGACCTATTTGCGGCTGCGGCAAACGACCACGCTCAACTGAGGGAAATCCTGTCGATTCCCATCACACGATTCGAGCAATTGGACGGATATCCCACAACAATAGTTTCTTATTCGACCGACGTGCCATTACTTAACGGTGTCTGGGGAAAAGCATATCTGCTTGGCCCGGGAAGCATCCATTCGGCACATACGGAAGATGAACGTGTTCCGAAGCGCGAACTAAAGGCCGCAGTGGAGATTTATTCAGATATCGTCAGAGGGCTTTTATCCAGAACATCAATGGCGGACCGATCGCCTGGCGCAGGAGCCCTCCCATGATCGTAATGAAGTTCGGAGGGAGTTCTCTAGAGTCCTCTGCTGCCATCATCTGCGTGGCCGATATCGTGAAGGCAAGATTGGTTCGTCGCCCGGTTGTCGTCGTTTCGGCGATGGGTAAAACGACCAACTCCCTGCTGGCTATAGCGCAGAACGCTGCTTGGAGAAATCGCGTGGAGGCGATGGCGCAACTTGGCGCGCTCGAAGAATTTCACCGTCGGGAAGCTAACGCACTCGTCGCTAAGAACAAAAGTGGCGAGTTGGAAACAATCCTGGACCTGCAGTTTAAAGACCTGCGAGAAATCGTCGAACGCTTATGTTCGGCAGGAGCAGTGTCACCGCAATCCCTCGATGCCATTACCGGCTACGGCGAACATCTTTCCAGCGTGATTGTGACCTTCGCTCTGGAAGCCCAGGATATTCCAGCAGTACATGTCGATGCGCAACGCGTCATTGTAACGGACTCGAATTTTACGCGCGCCGCGCCTATCTTACCTGATACCTATCAATTGGTGGCCAACAGCATTCGGGGAATCGGGCAAGAACGCGTGCCCGTTATGGGTGGATTCATTGGGGCTACGAGAGACGGCATACCGTCCACCCTGGGCCGAGGGGGTTCGGATTTTACGGCTTCTCTTGTGGGCGCCGCGATCGACGCCGAAGAAATTCAGATCTGGACGGACGTGGATGGCTTGTTGACCTGCGATCCAAAGCTGGTTCCTGATGCACATGCCGTTCGGACAATTTCGTTTGACGAAGCGGCGGAACTTGCGTATTTCGGCGCCAAGGTATTGCACCCAGCTACGATTGCCCCTGCAAAGGAGAAGAATATTCCGGTTTTGATTCTGAATTCAAGACGCCCCGATGCGCGCGGCACCCGGATCACTGCGGAGTTGGCTCCCTGCGCCAACGTACTTAAGTCCATAGCCTGCAAACGCGATATTACGGTCGTCAACATCCGCTCCAACAGGATGCTGAGGGCGCACGGCTTTCTTCGCCGGATTTTTGAGGCTTTTGATCGCTTCGAGACGTCAGTTGACATGGTAGCCACATCAGAGGTCAGCGTTTCATTAACGATTGATGATGATCGGCGGCTTTCCGGGGTTTGTCGCGAACTAGCGCCTTTTGCGGAGGTTACGGTTGAAAAGCAGCAGACTATTTTGTGCGCGGTGGGTGAAAACATCGGCCGTACCCCGGGGGTGGCGGCGCGTGTCTTCCGAGCATTAGGACAATGCAACGTTGCCATGATCTCGCAAGGCGCCTCGCGCTTGAACTTAGGGGTTGTGGTGGCCTCGGGCAACTCGGCGAACGCCGCCGAAGCGCTCCACCGAGAATTCTTCACAGAACTTGATCCAGCGGTCTTTGACTGAAATGAAAATTGCGATTGTTGGTTACGGCAAAATGGGCAAACTCATCGACCGTCTCGCTCCGGAATATGGTTTCGAAGTGAGTCTTCGACTCAATCGCGAAACTAACAAGAACGGTCAAGGATTCACTAAGAACAACTTTGAAGGCGTGGACGTGGCCATGGAATTCTCAACTGCGCTTGCTGCACCGGAAAATATCGAGCGCGCCGCGTGGCTCGGTGTAAACATGGTGAGCGGAACGACGGGATGGTTCGGTGAGATCGAGCGTGCGCGCAAAGCGGTCGATGAGAGTGGCGTCGGGATTGTCTGGGGTTCGAATTTTTCGGTGGGAATTCAAATCTTTGGGCAAATCGTATCGCAAGCTGCGCGGTTGATGGCGAACCAGGTGGAGTACGGGTCCTGGGCGTGGGAGATCCATCATGCTGGGAAAAAGGATGCACCCTCCGGGACTTTGCAGGGACTTGTCGAGAAGATGAAAAGGGCGAATTACAAAAGGACGATTGACGTGAATAGTAATCGCGCGGGAGACCACCCGGGCACACACGAAATTGGTTTCGATTCAGGCTCTGACACTATTCTTCTTCGGCACGTGGCTCGCAACCGTGAGGGATACGCACGGGGAGCCCTACGCGCCGCACGATGGGTGGCCGGCAAGAAAGGTTTTTTTGATTTCCAGGATATTTTTGGGGAGCTTGAATAGGAAGGGAATTGCGGATCCCGCCAAACGGGCTTGAATGATCGATTTGTAATCCAGAAGGAGGAAAGTCCATGTTCACAGGTTGCGGAACAGCGATGGTGACGCCATTTCGTCAGAACTTATCACTCGATGAGGAAGCTCTGCGGATGCTCGTTCGGAGGCAAGTACAAGCTGGCATCAACTTTCTGGTTCCGTGCGGGACCACCGGTGAAAGCCCGACGCTTTCGCAGTTGGAAAAGCGGCGGGTCGTTGAAATTACGGCGGAGGAAGCCAAGGGCAGGGTTCCCATCGTGGCTGGGGCCGGAGGAAATAACACCGCCGAGGTCATTGAATTCGCGCGGGAAATGGAGTCGGCAGGTGCCGATGGAATCCTGTCGGTAACGCCGTACTATAACAAACCCACGCAAGAGGGACTTTATCAACATTACCGCGCCATCGCTCAGGCGGTATCACTTCCAATCATTATTTATAGTGTTGTGGGTCGTACGGGTGTCAATCTCGAACCGGCAACCGTTGCAAGGCTTGCGGAGATCGAGAATATTGTCGGCATAAAGGAGGCTTCGGGCAATATTGGGCAAATAGCGGCCATAGCGAACGCCGTGCCGAGCGACTTCGTTTTGCTCTCAGGCGACGACGCCATCACTCTGCCACTGGCCGCATTGGGGGGCCAAGGAGTCATTTCCGTTGCATCAAATGAAATTCCTGGGGAAATGACTCAGTTGACGCAATTCTGTTTACGCAATGATTTTAACTCGGCTCGAAAACTGCAACGCATGTATTTCTCACTTATGGAGATCAATTTCGTAGAGTCCAATCCCATCCCCGTGAAGGCGGCGTTGAGCCTTATGGGCTTGATCGAACCGGTCTGGCGGCTACCGCTTGTAGCGCCAAGGCCGGAAAATCTAGGAAAGATCCACACTGTTCTCCAAAACCTCAGACTCATCGAGCGAGCGCATGCTACGAGCACAAATTGAACGGTTGTTTGCTCAACCGGCCGCCGATTACAGCGACGAGGACTTCCGCTTGTTTCAAGAATTTAAAGATGCACTAAATTCCGGAGAAATCCGCGCGGCCGAGCCCGACGAGTCGGTCCGAAGTGGGTGGCGCGCCAATACCTGGGTGAAAAAAGGAATTCTTCTGGGATTCAGAATGGGCGCAACAATTGACATGTCAATCGATGTGCTGCGCCAACCGTTCTTCGATAAATCGACTTTTCCCGTAAAGAGAATCGATGGCACTTCGGGAGTTCGGATCGTGCCGGGAGGCTCAAGCATTCGCGACGGTTGTTACATCGGTAAGGGAGTGATTTGCATGCCTCCGATGTATATCAATGCAGGCGCCTATGTTGGCGACGGGACGCTGGTGGATTCGCACGCGTTGATCGGGAGCTGCGCTCAGATAGGACGTAACTGCCACATATCTGCAGGAGTGCAAATAGGCGGAGTTCTCGAACCAGTAGGGGCGATGCCCGTCGTTATTGAGGACCAAGTCTTGATCGGTGGCAACTCTGGAGTGTATGAGGGAACGCTCGTCAAGCGAGGAGCCGTGCTCGGAACCGGCACCGTTCTCAATCGTTCTACGCCGGTTTATGATCTTATGAAAGGGGTAACGTATTCCGCCGAAGGCGAGGAAGCTTTGATTATTCCGGAGAACGCCGTAGTTGTGCCAGGTTCGCGGGCGATATCGAGCGGTCACGGCAAAGACTGGAATCTCTCGCTTTATACTCCCATCATCGTCAAATACCGCGACGACGCTACAGATGCAAAGGCTCAACTTGAACAGGTACTTCGATAGAGGCCCAAAGATATTAGGGTGTCAGTTTTGCTGATCGGCTATTCTCAGACGGGAACTAAATTCAGGACGCAGGCGGAGCGACTATCAGTCTGCAGAGGCAAGGCTACTTAGAGCGTCTGCGCCGGCCTTGGCGCATTGTGCGTCCTGAGCGCTGGTAGCACCAGAAACTCCGATTGCTCCGACGATCTTCCCGTCAATCACCAGAGGTATTCCTCCGTCCAAGGGTACGGCCCCCGGAAGCTGAAGAATACGCAGTCCTATTCCACCGGCCGCCAGAATATCTTCGAACGCCTTGGTCGGGCGTTTGAATGCCGCTGCAGAGCGAGCCTTATCAATGGCCACACTAGCGCTTCCGAACATGGTGTTGTCCATCTTCTCGTAGTAGACCAGACTGCCTGCTGAATCAACGATAGCTACAGCAATGGACAAATTATCCTTCCGCGCTTCATGCACTGCGGGTTCCGCCACTTTTTTGGCGTGCGCGAGGCTGATTGGGGCACCGTACGGGGTCGACGCAGACATCTTCAAGTCCTCACTAATGTTGTTGGTACCTGGTCACCGGTGATGATCAACGGTGAGACATTACACATAATCGAGAGAATAAAGTCAAACCTTAAAGTGGGCCGATGACTTATGCGGGACGGCCAAAAAGCAGGCATCATGCGCGCATGATCATCAACGATGAACAACCAAGAATCCGCGCTTGAAAAAAATCTGCCTTTGAGTTAGCGTTGGGTCGCCAAGCAGTGATGCATCAGATTTGTGCAAGCGATCGCTACCAAGGCAATCACAATATCTAAAGAATGCCGGAGAGGTGAATTCATACTAATGATGCGACGGCGCCAATTTTTGAATCTGTCAGTGTCAACCGTAGGAGGAATCCTAGTATTTTCCGTGGAACGAAACGCCTTCGGAATGCTCCCGCGGGACAAGACACTCCGAATTCCGCTCCGCTTTTTCGACGAAAATGAAGCTCTGATTGTTGCTGCCGCCACGTCGCGAATTTTTCCAAGTGATGAGTCAAGCCCGGGTGCCAAGGAAGCCGGCGTGGTGGTGTACATTGACCGGCAGCTCGCCGGACCCTATGGCCGTGACGCGCATCGTTACACCGAGCCTCCCTTCGAGGACGGCCCGGCTGAGTTCGGCTACCAGGGGAAAGCGAGTCCGAGTGAGGTCTATCGGGAAGGATTGAGAAAGCTGAAGGGTTTTGAAAATTTGTCAACTGCCGATCAGGACAATGCTTTGAAGGAGATCGAGTCAACGCATTTCTTTTCTCTGTTGCATCGACATTCGATCGAAGGAATGTTTTCTGACCCCATCCATGGCGGCAACATCGATATGGTCGGATGGCAAATGATCGGATTTCCCGGACCGCAAATGAGCTACTTCGATGATGTGGACAAGCATTTTGACGAGGCGTTCCGGCCCAAGCCAGCGAACCTTCAGCAGATAACAGGAATGAAGGTTGTTCCGAGCGAGGACGAGAAATGAAGACTCTGCCCGCTGTGGATGTGGTGATTATCGGTGGTGGTTGGACCGGACTATTAATGGCGAAAGAGTTAGGCACTCGGACATCTCTGTCGATCGTGGTATTGGAGCGCGGCGGACCGCGCAATCCATCAGACTACGCCACCGATATGGATGAATTAGACTATGCCGTCCACCACCGCATGATGCAGGATTTTTCAAAAGAGCCGTTTACGATCAGGCATTCCACCGGCGATAAAGCCTATCCTCTGCGGGAACTTGGTAATTTTCTTCCAGGAAGCGGTGTGGGAGGCGCGGGCGAGCATTGGAGCGGACTATGTAAGCGCTTCGTGCCGAATTGTTTCCAGGCCTACTCAAAGACCATTGAGCGATATGGTGCGAAAAAGTTACCAGAAGATCATTCGATACAAGACTGGGGTCTTACATACGACGACCTAGAGCCGTACTACGCGCATGCCGAGCGCTTACTCGGCACTTCCGGGCAGGCCGGCAATCTGCGCGGAAAACGGATCGAGGGTGGAAACGTCTTTGAGGGACCACGAAGCTCGGACTTTCCGACACCTCCGAACAAGGTACCCTATTTTTCGTCGCTATTTCGGGACGCTACAAAACCGCTTGGATATCATCCTTATCTGAACCCTTCCGCTACAATCAGCCAAGTCTACACGAATACGGATGGCGTTACTCGGCCGGCCTGCACTTATTGCGGATTTTGCACCGCGTACGGTTGCATGATCGGCGCAAAGGCGCAACCATCAACTATCCTTTTGCCGGTAATTAAGAAGCACAGTAATGTTTCAATTCGGACGCGAGCTTCGGTTCGGCGGATTTTGCACGACGGACCGGCGACGAATGGTACGGCACGCGGCGTCACGTATATTGACGAGTCGGGTGAAGAGGTTCTCCAGCCTGCTGGCCTGGTATTTCTATCTTCATTCATTCTTAACAACTCTCGATTGTTACTCCTTTCGGGAATCGGTGAGCCGTACGATCCTGCAACGGGGAAGGGAACACTTGGACGCAATCTGACGCATCAGGTTATCGTTCCGGCGGCCATGCTGTTCTTTGAAAAGCCACTGAACCGTTTCATGGGTACCGGTTCAGTGGGGATGAGTATCGACGATTTTGACGCAGACAACTTCGATCATACAAATCTGCCCTTTTTGCGGGGCGGCATTCTGAGGGCCTTGAGCGATACGGGGCTACCTATCAGGACATTTGGAATCGTTCCCCAAGCCGTGAAAGGAAAGTGGGGTGCTGATTGGAAAAAAGCTGCGACGTATAATTATGATCGCGCCGCCAGTATCAACTTTATCGGCGAGCACATGGCCTATAAGGGCAACTATATGGATCTCGACCCGATCTACAAAGACCACAATGGTGACCCGCTAATTCGCATGACGATAGACTGGCGAGATAATGAGCGGCGAATGGTTGAGTTCATGACTGGGAAAGCAGTTGAAATCGGTCGAGCGATGGGTGCAAAAGAAATTACTCCCTACGCTGGGTTGAAAAGGTATGAGGGCACACGCTACCAATCCACGCAAATCCGGGGAGGTACGATCATGGGAATATCGCCTGATGTTTCGGTGGTCAACACGTCGTCGCAGCACTGGCGAGTTCCGAATCTTTTTGTTCTTGGCGGCTCTACTATTCCCCAAGGGGATTCTATAGGTCCGACACTGACTTTGATGGCTCTAACCTTACATGCGGCTGACGCGGTCGTTAATCGATACCTGAAAAGCCCAGGGAAACTGGTCTAAACATTTCCAGGGCAAATGACAAATTCAATGTCCTCCATCTGCGCGGTGCATAACACTGGGTGAGCTTACTTCTTGAGCGCATACCGTCCCAAGGGCGAGTCGATTTGAATGCACCGAACTGGCGTCGTCGTCTGCTGCGGGCTCCAGAGCTTCGCAAGGCATCGCGGTGATCCCTCAAGAACGCTGGTTGCGAATTATCCCAGTTGCGCTCGGCATGTATACGATTTCGTTTGTCGACCGCACTAATATCTCGATGGCGCTGCCTTCTATGATGCGCGATTTGCACATGGATCCAGCTCAGGCGGGCAACGTTGCCGGCATTTTTTTCTGGGGCTATCTGCTTTTACAGATTCCCGGGGGGCACCTCGCGAATTCCTGGAGTGCGAAACGGCTGATCAGCATACTATTAGCGGCCTGGGGACTGTGTGCTGTGGGGTGCGGCCTGGTCCAAACCTGGCAGGAATTGCGGATAATGCGTTTTCTTTTGGGCGTGGCCGAAGGCGCGGTTTGGCCAGTTACTCTGGTTCTCCTGTCCCACTGGTTCCCTCGCAAGGAGCGCGCTCGCGCAAACGCTCTATGGATGGTATGTCTTCCTCTCGCGGTGGTGGTATCGTCACCGCTGTCCGGTTGGATCCTCGACCATTGGAACTGGCGAATCATGTTAATCAGTGAGGGGGCACTGCCATTGTTCTGGTTGATCATCTGGGAGGCGGTGATCTATGACCATCCACGAGACGCGAAATGGATTTCGCCCGCGGAACGTGAATATCTCGAATCGACAATTGAACAAGAGACAGTTGCAAATAAGTTTGGCTATCGAGGATCTCTGTTACGTGCGTTCATCTATCCACAGGTTCTCTTACTAACCTTGATTTGTTTCCTGCGTAACATTGCAGACTTCGGTTTTTTGATCTGGCTGCCAGCCGCATTGGAAAACGCAAAAAAATTGAGTAACACGGTGGTAGGCCGACTTGTAACAATTCCCTTCATTGTCGGTATCATCGCGATGATTCTTAACTCGTGGCATTCTGATAAGTTGGGAGAGCGGCCCCGTCACATGTCTTTCACGTTTGCAGTGGGTGGAACTTGCCTGCTTGCGGGTGTATTGATGAGTCGACAGTGGCCATTCGCAGCATTCGTGTGTATCTGTTTGACGGCCGTAGGAACAAATGGGTGTCTCGGTCCTTTTTGGGCTATTCCGACAGAAATATTACCCCGCCGAGTGGCAGGTCCCGCGATGGGGTTAATCAATTCCGTCGGAAACCTCGGAGGGTTCTTCGGCTCCATCGCTATCGGGTATCTTAATAAGGATCGAGGGGGGTTTTTGTACGGTTTTGGATTTGTTGCTCTGAGTATGCTAGTGGCATCTGTTATATGCCTCGCGTTGAGGTCTGCCAGCAACCACGATGAGGTTAACGGCCTAGCCGCCAAAAGATAATTGCCTCTCAAGGTCGAGCAAACGGCGCGGAGCATAGCCCGCTATCGGAATCGTTGTTCTCCAAGCCCTGCTAAGTTCACTGAGGGGGTCTCTTGAGCTGCGAGTTGAGCTACCAGTTTGCCTGTGATGGGACCCAGCGAGATGCCCTGCATAGCGTGTCCTGTGGCAATGATCAGGTTGCTCCACGTCTTTGAAGTGGTGATAATTGGAAGACCGTCCGGTGTCAGTGGACGCAACCCGCGCCATATTTCCAGAGTCTCATACCCATCCATGCCGACGAGATATTCTCGAACAGCTCTTTGAATTGCGCCAACCCGGCGTTGATTGATGGAAAAGTTTAAGCCAGCTAGCTCCAGAGTTCCGGCAAAACGCAGAATTCCTCCCATTGGTGTGACAGTGACCTTGGATTCGGTCAACCATATGGGCATAGATAAAGGAGGTTCCGGACTTCTAACTGTGATGCTATATCCCTTAGCTGGCTGAATTGGCAGAGTGGCACCCAGATCTCGCATAATCCCCGGGGACCAGGAACCTGCCGCCAGTACAACCTGATCGGCAACGAAGTCACCCCGATTTGTTTGAATCGCAGAAATGGTTTTTCCTGAATGCTTAAAGCCTAAGACTTCAGTCGAAGTGGAAAAAGTCACTCCCATGCTTCGAGCCTTCGATGCCATCCAGTTCACAAAATGCGCCGGATCGAGGTGAGCGTCGTCATTCATATAAATGCCCCCGATGATGCGAGGTTGAACCCGCGGTAGGAGCTCCAGGACTCCAACGCGATTAAGCACCTTTGATTCGATGCCATATGGGCGAAGGATATCTGCTTCTGTAACGCCTTTTTCAAATCCTTCAGAGCTCTTGTAAATCGCAAGCGATCCATTCTGGTTAAAACCAAACTCTGAGCCGCCTAAAGAAGCGAGGTCGCCGTAGAGCGCCATGCTCGCCTGAATCAAATCGTTCAACAACGACATGCCCTTAAGCATTGGCCCGGTGCGGCAGGCGATAGCGAAGCGCGCAACCCACGAGATGAGTGCAAGGTCTAATCGAGGTTTGATGTATAAGGGGCTTTCGGGGTTAAACATCCACTTTATTCCCTTTAGAAGCACTCCTGGAGCAGGCAGAGGAATGATGTGGCTACGAGCGAGGAGTCCGGCGTTGCCATATGAACATGCGCCTCCTATTTGTCCCTGGTCAATTACGGTTACTTGCCGACCTCGCTGCGCTAAGAAGTAGGCGGAACAAACACCGATAGAACCGCCTCCAATTACAAGAACGTCAACTCGCTTTGCCATTCCTGATTTCTGCTCCCAAAGTCCTACCAAAACCGGCTAATAACCCAAAGGGTGATGAAGCCGGTAAGGGACGTCACTAATTTCATGAGCGAATAAGTTTTGAGCGTTTGGGGCACGGTCATGCCGCAATACACTTTCACCATCCAGAACGCTCCATCATTAACATAGGCGAAAATGGAACCACCAGTACCCACTGCCATTACCAATAGTGAGTGATCAATATGAGGAAAAGATAATGCGATCGGCGCAACTATTCCTCCTGCAGTGGCGATGGCCGCGGTGGTGGACCCGAAAGTAATACGCAATATCGCGGCAATCAAGTACGCCATCAATAGAGGAGAAATGTTCGTCCGCAACACCAGATCAACGATGGAACTTCCGACTCCCGAGTCGACTACGATTTGTTTAAATGCGCCACTCGCTCCGATGATCAGGACGAGAGATCCAACCGAATTCAAAGCTCCTGTGGTTTGGTGCATAAGGTCAGCTGGACGAAAACCCAGCCGCACTCCTAAAACGACGAGGGCAAGGGCCACTGCCGCCAAAAGTGCTATGGGTGGATAGCCGACAAATTTTGCCCACACGGCAAACTTGGATTCGATTGGCAGATGGGAGGGAATAATAACGCCTAATGCTATGAGTACGACTGGGAGCAAAACAACACCTAATACTGCGAAAGCCGAGGGGCGACGAGTCACGGTGTTCTGAATATTCTCCGCCTTGGGCATTAAACTATCGGGAGCTTTGACAAAAATCCGCCTGCCGACCCATCCTCCGTACAGAATCCCACCAGCAATAGACATAGGGACCGCGATTGCAAGCCCAAGCAAGAAAGTTTTACCGAGGTCGGCCTCAAGTAGCTGTGAGGCGGCCGCTGGCCCGGGATTAGTGGGTATAAGGCCGAAGGCGGTCATGAGCCCTGAGAGAAGAGGCAAAGCGTATAAAAGGAGGGACTTCTTTGTTGCTTTGCTGATGTCCCACACTAAAGGTACAAAAGTGATAAATCCAACGTCAAAGTAAACTGGAATACCGATCACGTAAGCAAACACTAAAATGGCCCACGGAATTCTTCGGTCACCGAAGAATCGAATCATAGCCTGAGCAATTACTTCACCGCCGTGGGAGATCTCAATCAACCGCCCCATTACCGCTCCCACAGCGATAATTACGGCGGTCGATCCTAATAACTCTCCGATCCCTTTCTGAAAGGAAGTAACTATAGTGCGGAGCGGCATCGCGGTAATTAGACCCAATGTCAAGCTTGAGAAAAGGAGGGCGAAAAAGGCATGTAGCTTACAGTACAGAATCAAAAAGAGCATTAAGCCAATGACGAACAGGGTTGCGAGGAGAAATAAAGTGTTGGTCCCGGTGTGCGCTGTCACTGAGGTCCATCCGCGCGAACGGACTTACCTATCTGACGCAAGCCTCTGTTCCCAGTTTCACAAGCCGTTCGCACAGCCTCGATATCGCTATCAGTAGATTGCAAGTTTCCCTTGCCAAAGACTTCGATCACGTCTCAGCATCTAGCTCTTACGCGGATAAACACCAGATCCTTCAGAGTTTGGCTTTTACGCCAAGTTTCCTCGCGACCGCCCGCTGAAAGATCTCCGTCGCGACGACGACATCACAGGCCGCGCTGCCTAGATTCAAAATAATGATTCGCTCCTCCGGATTGCGTCGACCTTGTATGCGGTGGGTAAGTACTGCACCCACCTCACCGTCAATACGGGGCAAGCCCGCGGTGAATCGACGTTGCACTTCCTCCGTTGCGAAAGGTCGCTTGTCATCCACAAATATCCGGTCCATGGTATGCAAAATTGTGGTCTCTTTCCCGGCATTGTCCAGGATGGCTATCGTAGTGCCCGGCGCGATCCAGTTTGGTTCGAGGAGGCGGGTGTTTATCGCATTCGTAACTGTGACAACGATTTCTGCATCCCGCACCGCTAGTTCGCGATTCAAAAGAGGTACGAGCTCTACGGAGCTCGCCTTGCCCATCTCCTGACAAAAGCGTTCGGCCGATGCCAGGTCACGCCCAACGATCCGGAGTGTTTTAAGGGTTGGTAAAGCTTTTGGGAGCGTAGCTACATGGGAAATTGCTTCTGTGCCCGTTCCTATAATGGTGCCCACCGTTACAGCCGGGAGGGCACACACTTGGAAAGACAACCCTGTCATTGCCGCAGTCCGCTTGGCGGTAATGAGTGCGCCCTCCATAATGCAAATGGGAGCGCCAGTGTCGGGATCGTTTAAAATGATCAGACCGTGAATTGTGGGAAGGCCTGACTTCCTATTCGTCGGAAAGTCAGCAACCCACTTTATGCCTGCAGCTCCGGATGGACCAATAAAGGCCGGCATGGCATTTATGTGCCGACCTTTAGGCGGATGGATTCCAATCTTCGCAGGCACTTCTAAAGATCCGTCCGCTTGCCATTCCATGGCCCTGCGAACCAGATCTATACATTCATTGGGAGTTACTGCCACGGCATCCACATCAGAGCGAGAAAGCAACAGAACGTCACCGACTGCCATTTGTGAGGTAACCCTTCTTCCTAAGCTTCCTTAGCAAGTAACGAAGTTAAGGACGATATATCCGACAGGTCCTCCAAGTGCTCTATAGTTTCGCTGATTGCCTTTGCGCGCGAAGTACTAATCAAATCCCGAGTAAGAGCGGAAAATTTCTCGTGCAATTCGTGGTCGCCAAGGGGTTTCTCCGGAGAGCCTCGTGGATGGGTAATATCTCTTTTGTAGGAAGCGCCGCTGCGTGTCTTGACCTCGATGATGGATCGATAAAGGTCCGGATAGGTTCGATCGAGATCCTCGTCGCCAACGACGGTGACGTGTTCTGAAAGTTTCTTAATGCGAGGATCCGAGCGCTGGTCTTGGAGGATGTCATGAAAATATACATAGCCCTTTGTCGCGGCCAATGCCAAAACATACTGAGCGCAGTGCGAGCGCAAGGCGTTATTGTCGATAACCTTGTATCCCGATTTTGGAAAACGCAAAATAATACTTTCGATATCGTCGGCACGCACGCCGTCGGATTTCTGAATGTCCAGCAACCCGTCCAATCCAGGATGGATAAATGCGCAACAGGCATAAAGTTTAAAGTAAAGCTCCATTACCTTGAACTTTACGCCCAGGTTATCGAACAATTCGTGTTCATGCCACTGTCCTGTAAATGCCTGACCCAGAGGATATTTCCCCTCAAAGATCTTTGGAGGACCGCCGAACCCGCATGATGCCAAGTGAGCGGCAAAGACGCCATGACGGGAGGCAAGACCCATATTGTAGGGACGCGAGTGTTCCGTGTAATCGCTTACCCACGCCAATAGTCCTGATGCTTCGGTCCCGGCGAGGCCAAACGCATTTCTGAGCTCCCGTCCCTTCAATCCAAAAAGTCGTCCCGCGGCGGCCAGAGAACCAAATGTCCCCGCAACGCAAGTAGGATGGAACCCTCGGGCATACAGTGCTGGCGCGCTTAGAGCATAGCTTACGCGGCATGCGGCATCGATGCCGACGACGATGGCTGCGAGTACATCTCGGCCCGAGCTGTGTTGGCGCTCTCCGACAGCAAGAGCCGCGGCGCCTACGACTGCAATGGCGTGCATAATTGCTCCAGCATGATGGCTTTCCATGTCGCAGTAGTAGCCTAGCGTACCGTTCACCAAAGCGGCGGTGCTGCAGTTAGCGCGCAGCGCGGTGCCAAATATCTGGCATTCCTGAGTTCCGCCCGTTTCCGATACAAAGCGGCGTAGCACGGCGCCAATGTCATAGCGTGTCGAGGTAGCTGACAGTACGCAACCCAATCCGTCGAAAATGATCTGCTTTGTCCGGGCGATCACTGGTTCTGGGATTTGGTCGAAGGCAAAAGTTTCTACGAAACCAGCAAACCTGTCCGTCATGCCTGAATTGTTCTCGACCATAAATACCCTCCCATTAGGAATCGTTCAGCATCGCCTACACGAGTTCATAATATTCACGAAGATCTACGCGAACCTCAATGACACAGGGAATGTGTTGGCGCAACGCATTGGCCAGGGCCGTTCGTGCTTCGGCAACCGATCCAGCACGCTGTCCGCAAATTCCAAACGCCTCAGCGATAGCAGCAAAATCGGGAGCATTGAAATCCACTCCACACGGAGGGTAACCTCGGCGCTCTTGCGCGACGCGAATCAGGCTTAGGCTGTTATCCTTCAGGACGACGATGACGATAGGTAAACCGAGCTCTCGAATCATGACGAGGTCGTGAACCATCATTAGCATTCCGCCGTCTCCCACGACCGCCATGACCGCCTGATCTGGATTCGTGAGTTGCGCTGCAATCGCCGCCGGAACGCCAAAGCCCATCCCCGAAAGACCATTAGACATGAAGAAAGTCCCTGGCTCGTAACTGCGCCAGAATTGCCCCATGAGCAGTTTATGAGAGCCAACATCACACGTAACGATCCCATTTCTCGGGAACGCCGATCGTAAGCCTTCAACTAATGCGAGTGGGGAGGCGCCTTGGTCTGGATTGGCGGGCATCCGTTTTAGGGCTTGGCGCCGAGTTTCTAGTAGCTCTTGAGACCAGGGCTGAGGTTCAGCTATTAGTGCCACTAGTTCTGAAACCAGTGATCTAAGGTCGCCGATGGTCTCCAACGGGCGATACGCTCCCTCCGTCATCGAGGCTGAATCGATGGAGACCATGTTCAGTTCCGAGAACCAAATACCATCGGCTTCGACGGGATCAAACCCGATGCTTAGTATCAAATCTGCTGCACGCAAGGTCGTGATAATCTCGCGGTCAATAGCCATTCCTGATGCCACGCCAACAAATAGTGGGTGGTCCTCAGGTAATATGCCTTTTACCTTCGGTGTGACCAAAAAGGGCGCCTGCAGCTTTTCGACTAGTTGTCGAATCTCTTGTGCCGCGTTGGGCGGAGCTCCCAAGCCAATGAGAACCAATGGATGTTGGGAGCGCGCGATCTTGTCTCGAATTTTTAAGAGTGAGTTGTCCTTCTTTCCTTGACCGCCATGAGGCTTTTGCTGCGCGCTTGCCGGCGAACAGGAATGATCCTGTTTTGCCGTGTCACTTGGTACTACAAGCAGAACCGGGCCAGGCCGCGGCGCTGTAGCCAGGGACATGCAGTCACTAACCAGGGCACACGTATCCGTCGTTCCGACAACTGCAGTCCGCTTCGTTACGGGATTAAACAGCGCTTCGATGTCCAACCGCTGATGCGTCAAGGTGTCGCGAACCGAGACGGGAATCTGTGCGGTGACGGCGAGGAGAGGGGCCCGGTCGAGAAAAGCGTTCGCCACTCCAGTGACAAGATTTGTGGCCCCCGGTCCTAAAGTAGCGAAACATACACCTGGTACGCCCGTGATTTGCCCATACACTTGCGCCATCCAGGCGGCGCTGCTTTCATGACCGGTCAACAAAACGCGTATATCAGCCTGGCGGCAGGCATCCATGAACGCACTAATTTCTCCTCCGGGTAGACCGAAGGCAAATTTTACGCCGCGCTCAGCAAGCGACTTTGCTATCATGTCTGCATGGGTAGGCAATTCTGTGCTCCTCTCTAATGTCGCGACTACTACCGTTTGTCGACTTTTCGCTGTATCGCTTCTGATGGTTGTCCAAGGGCCTGTTATTCTTGCCTCGTGAATCGGGGCCGTAGAATGTGTCGGTTGGTTGGAATTGGAATTGGATTTTTTTCTGTGCGTCCTCGCAGCACTGCGACGAAGTACTCGTACGCGGGGTTCAGTTTCGGTGGCACCCTAGCTCAGGAGTACTTTGGGGTTAAGTAAAAATCAAATAATTTGACAATTTTTCCAGCAGCAATAATGTATCGGCTGTTCATCTGTGATGATCAACTAAGGAACAACTATCATGCAGCAAAATAAAAGTCAAGAACTGGATTACGCCATTCTGCGCACGCTGCAGTCAAGCCATCAGCCAATGGGGTCGTGGAGTCTTTACTATTTGCTGCGTGAGCACGGGCATGATGTCAGCGCGCCGACCATTGGGCGAAAGCTTCGAGATATGGAGCGGCTAAAGCTGCTGGGGAAAAGTACCGTGGAAGGTCGGATCATCACACCCGCTGGCCTGCGGGTGCTGCGAAAGGCGGCCCAGGAACGGGAGAGCCGTGAACGTGCGGAAAAGCTGCTCAAGGCTTTGGATGGCCGATCAAGGAAAGACATTATTGATCAGCTGACGGTGCGACGAATTATCGAAGTGGAGGGCGCCCGTCTGGCTGCTCTGAATGCATCTCGTGCTTCGATCGCGAAACTAGAGGCCATCGTTCAGAAGCAAAAGGCATCGATCAAAAAGGGTCATATGGGTGTCGGCGAAGACGTCGGCTTTCATGAAGCCCTCGCAAAGGCATCAGGGAATCGAATTATTTCTTCCACTGTCCATCTGCTTCGTTCTCAGGAGTGGATGAATTACGTGGTCACTGAAATTCGCGCCAAGGTAGGCACCCGGCTTGCCGTAGATCATCAAAAAATCATTTCGGCTTTGAAGACACGTAACTCAGCGCTCGCTCGAAGCGCCATGGAACAGCATTTGAATCAACTAATCGCCGACGTGAACCGTTACTGGAGTGTTGTGCAACGACGAAGGGCGCGAAATCTAAGAACACCTGTGAATTGAAGCGAATTTTCGAAAGTCGACGTACTTCTCAAACTGTAAACGTCGCATCGTACGCGAGCGCGTGTTCCGTGCGTTTCGTGCCAGCGATTCGCCTCCGGTTCATAAACCTTGAAAGTTCATTTCGCCGCTGTCTTGTCTGCTGAGAAGTGTAGTTGTAGGAGGCGATATACGCGTGAACTACAGTGGATGTTAAGTTCTAATTGATCATCATAGATGAACAGTTTGCAGTCTGCGCTTGACAACGACAATTATGATTGTCTATTCTGGCGCACCTGATGAAGCGCCGCCAGTTCCTCACCGTCTCTGCAGCATCCGTTGGCGGGTTACTCGTTTATTCGCTAGACGGGAAAGCGTTCCGACTTTCAACTGACGACAAGTCTGTTCGGATCCCTCTCCGGTTTTTCACAGAGGACGAGGTGTTGATTGTGGCGGCAGCCGTCGCGAGAATTTTCCCGAGCGATGAATCCGGCCCTGGCGCCAAAGAGGCCGGCGTGGTTATTTACATTGATCGGCAACTGGCCGGGCCTTATGGGAGGGACCGGTATCGGTACACGCAGGCGCCCTTCCAAAGTGGCTCGCCCGATCTTGGCTATCAAGGCAAAGAATCTCCAAGCGAAGTTTACCGCGAAGGTTTGAAGCAACTGACAGGGTTGGGTCGCTTGGAGCCCGCGGAGCAGGATGCAAAGCTGAAGCAGATCGAAAAAACATATTTTTTCAGTCTTTTACGTCGGCACACCATCGAAGGGATGTTCTGTGACCCGCTTCACGGCGGAAATGTTGATATGGTCGGTTGGCAGATGCTGGGATTTCCGGGTCCTCAGATGAGCTACCGTGAGGCGGTGAATACGCATTTTGGCGAGGCCTACCGCCCACGGCCTGCGAGTCTGGTCCAAATCACGAGTTTCAAGATTCGGCCAAGTGAGGACGAGAAGTGAAGACGGTGCCTGCGGTAGACGTCGTAATTGTTGGTGGCGGATGGACGGGCCTGCTCATGGCCAAGGAACTCGGTTCCCGTACGCCGCTCACGGTGCTTGTGCTTGAACGTGGCCCGGTGCATAACCCGGACGAATACATTAAAGAGATGGACGAGTTGGACTATGCGGTCCGAAAACGCAGCGGCATCAAGGTTCAGGATTGCTCGCAAGAGACCGCCACATTGCGCCGGTCAGGAAACGAAACGGCTCTACCGTTGCGGGAACTCGGTTTGTTGATTCCTGGTACGGGTGTTGGCGGAGCCGGGGAACACTGGGGAGCTACGGCCTACCGGATAATGCCGGACTGTTTTCAACTACTATCTAAAACGATAGAGAAGTACGGTGCCAAAAGGCTGCCCGCGGATCACTCCGTCAAAGATTGGGGTGTCACTTATGAAGAAATGGAACCGTACTATGCCCGGGCAGAGAACCTAATTGGCGCATCAGGGAAAGCTGGTAATATTCGGGGAAGGCTGATCGATGGTGGCAATATTTTCGAGGGGGCGCGAAGTGGAGAGTATCCTACTCCTCCGACCACGACGCCGTACTTCTCTGCACTTTTCCGCGATGCGACAAAATCTCTCGGCTATCACCCCTTTCCAGGCCCCAACGCGACGTTGAGCGAGGCGCATACAAACCCTGATGGCGTTTCTCGCCCGGGTTGCGTTTTTTGCGGATTCTGCAACATGTACGGTTGCATGATCGGCGCGAAGGCGCAGCCGACCAACGTTCTCTTGCCGGTAATTAACAAGCACAAGAACGTTACTATTCGCACCGGACCTTGGGTTCGTCGTATTGTGCGAGAGAAATCCCGGAATGGCCGGGTGCGGGGAGTCACTTACAAAGATTCATCAGGGGATGAGGTCTTTCAGCCTGCCGACTTAGTAATTTTGGCTACCTGGACGTTGAACAATACGCGGCTGTTGCTTCTTTCGGAAATTGGTGAGCCGTATGATCCCTCGACAGGGAAGGGCAATGTTGGACGCAATCTCACAGCCGATTTGAAGTTTGCGGCGGCGAAAGTCTTGATGGAAAAACCGCTGAACCGTTTTATGGGTTCTGCCCCTACGGGGATCTATATTGGAGACCTGGAGAGCGGTGTTCTCGACAATACCAATCTCCCATTTTTGCGTGGCGGTCTTTTAAGGGCGTTAAATTCAGGCTACCAACCCATTGGGACCTTCGGGCGGGTCCCGCAATCGGTGAAATCTACATGGGGGTCGGAATGGAAGAAAGCTGCTGTGTACTGGTACGACCGCATGGAAGATGTGCGATGGGACGGCGAGGTATTCGCGTACAAAAGTAATTACATGGATCTCGACCCTACCTATAAAGACGTTCATGGCGATCCACTGATTCGTATGACCATGGATTGGCAGGAGAACGAACGGCGCCTGTCGGAATTTGGGACTGCGAAAGGAGTTGAAGTGGCTCGAGCAATGGGAGCCAAGGAAATTATTCCGTTCGGCGGGTTGGGACATTTTGATGCGAATCCTTATGTAGTAACTCAACTACGTGGTGGAACGATCATGGGCGCATCCCCAGACGACTCCGTGGTTAATCCTTTCCTCCAACATTTTCAGGCATCGAACCTTTTTATCCTTGGGAGTTCGGTAATTCCGCATGCTCCTACTGCACGTCCAACGCTGAGCCTCATCGCCATGACCATTCGCACTTCAGACGCAATCGTCGACAGATATTTGAAACATCCTGGCCCGTTAGCCTGATAGTCGCCTGGTTGGCCGACGCAAATCGCGTCAAGACAATTAAACTACTTCTTCGCCAAAATCAGTTCTGAAGAACGCTCTGCCTATAAGTCCGGTTAGGTCGATTCACCCCCAAGACTGATGAAATGCTGGCGTCCTTCTGCCATCGCTCACAAAATGCGCTTCGCCGTTCTGGTCCTTCTGAAATTGAATCGACTTCGCCTGCCTTGGGTTGAAGCAGAGTCCCAGACGGGAAGTTGCTTCTAAACGAATCATCTGCAACAGAGAAAGTTCGCAATTATTCCGGATTCTCTGAATTTACGGTGTTCGAAGATTATGCATTTGAGGCGCGAACTTTATAACGCATCGATACGATTGTGTCTCCACGCAGTGTCGGCGCGATTCTGGCAGCCTTTTCGTCAATGATTACTCGATACGAAATTCACGTTCCTATAAAAAGACCCGTTGATACAAGTGATAGCGCAAACCTTCCGAATCGCGTGGCGCGCAAATGATGATGCATGGAATCTAAAAAATTCATTTGCCGCTTTTTATCTCGAAGCCTTACGTTTGTAACGGCGTTTAGGATTATCGCAGTTGATCATCAGCGATGAACAAGTCCAAGAAAAAGCTTGACAACAAATTGTCAATTAAGTACGGTGTGGCCAACTTCTGTAGTTATGGGTGCTCAATCCATGATCGAGGCATGGCTCAAGCCTTGCCAACTGTCGCGGCAATTCGTGGGTCAATTGGTGTTTGTGTACAGGGGGATATCGGCCATGATGACTAAAACGACTACCAAGGCAATCGAATTTAGTTTTACAGCTCTCATGATCACCGCACTTGCCCTCATCATCTGCGTGCCAGTCCGCGCGCAGGTATCCGGAGGAACGCTTACGGGCACTGTTACGGACGTTAAGGGCGGGCCAATTCCCAATGCGAAGGTTTCCGTCAGGAACGAAGCTAATGGTGTGATGCAGGAGACGACCACCGACGATGCCGGTTTGTATTCTGCGCCAAATCTCTTGCCCGGAACTTACAATGTCACCATATCCGGCAATGGATTTGCGCCCCAAGAAAAGACGGGAGTGACACTAGGAGTTGGGGAGCAGCGTATTCTGAATGTGTCGATGCAGATTGGGACTGTTAATCAGCAGGTTCAAGTTTCAGGAGTAGCTCCGAGTGTGGAGCTCGCGACTTCGTCGATCGATGCGGAAGTTAGTGAACAGACGATTCGGGAAATTCCTTTGAATGGCCGTGATTGGGCACAATTAGCTACGCTGCAGCCAGGTATCTCGATTGTTCACACCGAAAAAGATGTGAACAATCCCGGAGGTCGGGGAAATCGAGGATGGGGCCAGGAACTTACGGATGCGGGTCATAGTCCCTACATGAATAACTACCAGGTGAATGGAATCAGTTCTTCCGATTACTCTAACGGCGCACCGGGCGGGGTGTTAGGGACACAGTTGGGTGTGGATGCCATTCAGGAATTCTCCGTGCAAACGACAAATTACTCAGCGGAATATGGACGCAGCGCGGGAGCCGTGATCAACGCCATAACGAAGTCTGGGACTAATGAGTTCCATGGTTCTGCATTTTGGTTCCTGCGGGATGAGGATTTTGATGCGCGGAATTTCTTCGACCCTGCGCAAATTGCCCCGTTTCATCGGAACCAATTCGGGGCCTCTGGTGGCGCTCCAATAAAGAAAGACAAAACGTTTGTATTCGCGGCCTACGAAGGCGTCCGTCAGGATCTAGGTCTCTCATTCCATAACAGTGTTCCCACTGCAGCTGCGCGTGCGGGAAACTTGTGCTCCGTTCCGACGGGGGGTGCATGCACTCCGCAAACTATTACTGTAGATCCGAAGGTTCAACCCTATCTTGCATTATATCCACTGCCAAATGCCGGCTTGAGTCCTGGCGGAAACGGTGACATCGGGTTTTATGATGCTTCCGGATCATCCCCGGCTACAGAGAATTATGTGATCGTTAGGGTTGACCATCATTTTTCGGAGAAAGACAATATTGCGGCGAGCTATACCTATGACAAGTCAGCACAAACGATCCCGGACAGCTTGTTATTGAGCACCAATCTCTATTTGAGCGAAAGGGAACTTGGCACGCTGGAATGGGATCATACCTTTGGATCAAAACTGGTTAATAGTGCCAGAATTGGCTATAACCGTCCGCAGGAGATCAATCAGGAGCCAGGCACCGCACTCAATCCGCTTGCAAAAGATACGAGTTTAGCGGCTGTCCCCGGAATGTTCCCACCCGTGCTTGAAATCCCGAGTTTAACGACAATGCAAGGGGGTTACGGGTCAGAAGCTATCACGAACTATATTCTCAATTCCTACCAGGCGTACGACGACATGTTCCTAAACAAAGGAAAACATACGATCAAATTTGGATTTGCAGTCGAGAACATGCGGACAAACTTGATTCTTGGCGGGCGGAACAATGGCGACTTTGCGTTTCCTTCGTTGGAGGGCTTCCTATTAAATGAACCGACAAGCTTCTACGCAGGCGAAGCATCGAGTCTAAAAGAACTCGGCGGCCGGCAAACGACCTATGGCTTATACGTTAACGACGACTGGCACTTCCGGCAGAATCTGACCTTCAACATTGGGGTGCGCTACGAACCAACAACCATTCCAATTGATAGCAACAATCAATTGTTGGTGCTGAAAACCTTAAGCGGCCCGTTAGTTCCCACCAATCCGATGTGGGATACAAATTCGACGCTGAAGGACTTCCAACCCCGACTTGGGTTTTCCTGGGATCCGTTTTCGGATGGGAAAACGGCGATAAGGGGTGGTTTCGGTCTGTACGACATTCTGCCGCTTGAATGGGAATGGGCCATTCCAACAGGGACATCCTATCCGTTTAGCTTCACGGTTTCTGCCGGCAACCTTCCACCAGGTTCATTCCCGACTGGGGCGTTGTCGTTAATTGGTTTCAACGTGGCCAGTGCCGCAGCGCGGTATGTCACTCCCGATCCAAAGCGTGCTTATAGTTCGAATTGGAACCTCAACCTCGAACGCCAACTGACGAGTAGCCTAACGCTTACGGCTGGCTACGTTGGTTCCCATTCGGTGCATTTGCCTTTCAAGGCCGATGACGAAGACATGGTCCTTCCTACGCTGACGAGTGCAGGCTATCTCTGGCCATACCCGGTGGGAAGCGGGACGAAGCTCAACACCAATGTGGGTGCCGTAGTGACGTCGATATACGATACCGAGGCTCGCTATCAGGGACTTTTAGCAGGAGTCAAGAAGACGTTTAGTCGTGGATTCCAAGCTCAGGGATCGTTCACACATGGCAAATGCTTCGATACAGGTACCACCGGCACAGCCACCGATCCATTTCAGAATACTCTGGTAAATCCAATGTTTTTTAGCCGTGAAGCACGGTACGGCCCATGCGACTACGATGTACGAAACATCTTAGTTGGAAATTTCCTGTGGAAGCTCCCTGCACCAAAATTCGGTGGGATGCTTGTTGAGACGGCTCTCGGGGGCTGGACGATGAGTGGCGTTATGACACTCAGCAGCGGATCACCCTTTTCAGTGCTTATCGGTGGAGATTCACTGGGTGAGAAGAGCTCCGGAACATTTAACTTTCCAGATCGTTCGAGTGCCCCGGGATGCCAGAACCCTACGAACCCCGGAAATCCCAACGCCTATCTTAAACTAAATTGCTTCATCCCTCCTATCGCTCCAGCCTCGTTCGCGGCGATGTGTCAGCCGGCTGCCCTTAGTGTAGCGTCTGTGATACCCAATACTTGTATGAATCTTCTAGGTAATATTGGGCGGAATTCGATTTACGGGCCAGGTATAGTCGATTTTGATTACGCGGTGATCAAAGATACTTACATCCACAAGATTTCTGAGACATTTGATGTTCAATTCCGCGCTGAATTCTTCAACATCTTCAATCACGCGAATTTTCAGTCGCCAGTGAACTCCAATACCGTTTTAAACCAGGATGGAACACCGACGGCTGGAGCTGGGACGATAAGTGCCACCACAACGACGTCTAGACAAATTCAGTTCGCGCTAAAGCTGATTTGGTAATAGCTTCCTGATTTCTTCGAATCGGCAACGAAGGCAGATTATTTGGTGTCAGCAGGAGAGACCCAAGCCCGCTGGGGTTTCGCACTGCCGCTCGAATCGGTATAACGGGGAAGGTATCGGAATGGCAGCGAGAGGCAAAGGGCCTACAGTCGATCGGCGAAACTTCCTGAAAGGCGCAGTTGTAGGTGCTGCTGCACTTGCATCTAATACCGACACTGCCTCTGCCCAAGCCGTTGCAGCTCGACAACCCAACACGATCCCATCGATGTCGCCTGCGGCGGAAACCGAGCCTCCGCGTGAAACTGAGGTGTTGGCGCCCGCCGAACGGCCCGGTGCAGATTTCATGGTTGATGTTCTAAAGTCCCTCGGATTTGATTACCTTTGTGCTAATCCAGGCACAAGTTTTCGCGGTCTTCACGAATCCGTAATCAATTATGGCGGTAATCAGAACCCAGAATTCATAACGTGTTGCCACGAGGAATCGTCCGTTGCCATGGCTCATGGCTATTTTAAGATCGAAGGGAAACCTCTGTGCGTTTGCGCTCATGGAACGGTTGGGCTCCAACATGCCTCGATGGCGATCTATAACGCTTGGTGCGACCGAGTACCGATCTACATCATATTGGGAAACATGATCGATGCTACGAAACGACATTCGTACGGGGATTGGGATCATGCCGTCCAAGACGCCGCGGCCACCGTACGTGACTTTGTAAAATGGGATGACCTCCCGATCTCGCTACCACATTTTGCCGAGTCCGCGGTCCGTGCCTACAAGGTCGCAATGACGCCGCCTATGGAACCAGTAGTGTTGGTGGTAGATCAGGAGCTGGCTGAAAATCCCATCCCAACCGGGACAAAACTCGATATCCCTAAGCTAACATTACCCGCGCTTCCGCAGGGGGATTCCGGCGCAGTTGCTGCAGCTGCGCGGCTCCTAGTTGAAACGGATAATCTCGTTATAGTTCTCGGCCGTGCAGCACGAACTCAACAAGGTGTGGACCGCTTGGTGGAACTGGCGGAACTGCTTCAGGCGCCGGTTATCGATAAAACCCTCAGAATGAATTTCCCGACGAGACACCCCCTCAGTCAATCCGTCGGCGCACAGCCAGGTCGGCACGGACGACAAATGATCGCGCAGGCGGATGTTATTTTAGGTCTTGAAGTCAATGACTTCTGGGACGTGGTCAACGTCTTTAGCGACCAGCAAAGTGGCGGTTGGAGGCGGACCGCAAAGCGCAATGCAAAGTTGATCAGCATTAGTACCGAAGATCTTTATAGTAAATCCAATTACCAGGATTTTCAGCGGTATACGGAAATCGATATCGATATCGCCGCTGATGTCGAAACCACCTTGCCTTCACTAATTGACGCGATCAAGCGACTAATGACGGCTGATCGTAGCAACTTATTTCAGAACCGTGGTGCACAATTAGCCGCAGCTCATCAGAAGGAGCTAGAACTGACACGCACCGAGGCAGCTTATGGGTGGAATGATACGCCGATTAGCGTTGCCCGTTTGTGTGCCGAATTATGGGAGCAAATTAAGAATGAAGACTGGTCGTTTGTGTCCTATTGTTCTTATCTTAGTTGGTGGCCGCTCCGCCTCTTTGATTTCAAAAAGCACTACCAATACATCGGCGAATCGGGCGGCTACGGTATAGGATATAACGCACCCGCGACTCTGGGCGCCGCCCTCGCGAATAGAAAGTATGGCCGCTTGACGGTGAACACCCAAAGCGACGGCGACTTAATGTACGCCCCGGGTATCCTTTGGACAGCAGCGCATCACCGGATTCCCATCCTGAATATCATGCACAACAATCGCGCTTATCATCAGGAACTTATGTATATCCAGCGTATGTGCAATCGGCACAACCGGGGAATTGAACGAGCCACGATTGGAACGACGCTTCAGGACCCCAACATAGATTTTGCGAAGCTAGCTCAGAGCATGGGAGTGTATGCGGAAGGCCCGATTACTGACCCCAAAGACCTGGGTCCGGCGATGAAGCGAGCGATTGAGGTTGTAAAGCGAGGCGAGCCGGCCCTGGTTGACGTTGTGACTCAGGCGCGTTGAGGAAATCAATGACGGTAGAACACGACGCTTGCATAGTGTTTTTGGACAAATCCGATGACGAGACTTTGTTCATGTACCAAAAAAGTCTGGGCCAATCCTTTCTGTGGATCATCGTGCTGATAATTAGTGCGTTCCTGCCGTCTTTGACTTTCGGCCAAGCAGCCGCCAACTCTTCCAAACCGACGGTAACTGCGACCGGCAATGCCGAACCTGGGAGGCAATTATTCAAAAAATATGGGTGCTATGAATGCCATGGAAGCCGCGGACAAATAGCTTCGAGGAGCGGGCCGGCGCTCGCCCCAGATCTGATTCCTTTTGACGCATTTGCCGCCTACGTCCGAGAACCGAAGGGCTCGATGCCGCCCTACGTTGACAAAGTTGTATCGCAAAAAGATCTGGCCGATATATACGCTTTTCTTCAGACGACACCTCGTCCTCCCGGCTTAAAAACCATTCCAATACTGAACGCTATTGCGGGAGGGTCCAAATGAAATGGCGGTTGCGTGTCGCAATTGAGTTAGTGCTGCGATGGAGCAGTATGCTCAAACGAGAAAACTTTAAAAGATTGAGCATGAGACCTTCAATGCTTCTTGTGTTCACTCTGATCTTTGGGATCTCATGGCCTGTTACCGCTTTAGCTCAAGCAAACAATGGCGCAGGTGAAGGTAAGCCGGAGGTTCACGTCGATTTCTACAAACTGCCGCCCGGCCGTCAGGATGAATGGTTGGCTTTGTACAAAAAATCTCATTTCCCGATGATGAAGTGGCAGATCGAGCATGGGCAGGTCATCAGTGAGACCGTTTATACGCGTGCTATTCATCAACTCTCTCCGTCCTGGGACATCGCGATCATGATCGTATTACCGCCTGCCGGACAAAGGAAAAATCCGGAGTTTACACGGGCACAACTGATGCGCAAACTTTACCCTGATCTTGATGAATACGTTAAAGAAGAGCGACAACGTTGGGCAATGACAGTCGACCATTGGGACGAGCGATGGGTGGAAGTAGATATTGAGAAAAACCCGTCACTGTACTATCCCAACCCGGATTGATTAAGACGAGGTGAGTGTGAGGTGATGAGATGACTAAACTAATCCTAATGATCGTTGCTGTTTTTTCTATTTCACTTTCAGCAGAGCTGCAAACCAAGGAGCCGCTGATTTTGGTTAAGACGATGGACATGCCCGGTGTTCCACTTGGGCCATACGTCGATCACTTTGGTGTAGATCTGAAAGGCCATCGTCTCTTCGCCACTCCCCAGGCTCATAAGAGTGTGCAGGTGTTCGATTTTGATAGCGGCACGTTTATCCGTGAATTAACCGGGTTCGGAAATGCGCACGGGGTGGTATATCGAGAGGACCTAGATCAGTTTTATGTTGCTGATGGTGGTGATGCCGGAGAAGTAAAAATCTTCAGCGGCAAAGACTATCAGTTTATCAAGTCAGTCAAAGGGTTAGTAGGTGCCGATTCTAACGGCTATGATCCGACAACGAAGGAAATGTACATCGTCACCGGCGGTCCTAGCGCGAAGCTCGATTACTCCGCGATAAGCGTGGTCAACACCAGTAAGGGCGAACTAGTTGGCGAAATCAAGGTCCCCGGCTCCGGACACTTGGAACAGATTGTCGTAGAGCAAGCGGGTCCGAGGCTCTATGTAAACATCGAGGACAAGAATTCAGTGGCGGTAATGGACAAGGAAAAAAGGACCTTAGTCGCAACGTGGCCGCTTACGAAAGGCCAGAACAATTTTCCGATTACACTGGATGAAAAACATCACCGGTTGTTCATCGGTTGCCGTAATACTGATGCCAGTGGCGTTATTGTGGTGATCGATACTCAGACTGGAAAAGAGGTTGGTGCGCTTCCCGTCGGGGGCAACGTCGACTATATGGATTTTGATTCCAGAAACGGAAGACTTTACGCCACATGTGGAACAGGGAACGTATTCGTTTACCAAGAGCATTCCCCAGACGAATACAAACTCATTGGCAAGCCGGAGACAGCGGTGATGGCAAAAACTGGTCTGCTGGTGCCTGACCTTAACCTGTTTTTCGTGGGTGTTCCGAATCTTGGCGGTACTCAAAACGCAAAGATTCTCGAGTTCAAGATTCAGTAAGGACGGATAAGGGGGACGATGATTAAAAGAGTATTCGGGTGTTCGCTATGGATTCTCGCTCTAAGTTTTGTGAGCTCCACAGAACTTTGCGCTCAGGCCAACAACGGTGCGGGTGAGGGAAAACCCGAAGTCCATGTCGGTTACTACAAGTTGCCTCCAGGCCGCCAAGACGAATGGCTCGCTTTATATAGGAAGTATCATTACCCTATCGTTCGGTACATGATCGAGCATGGTCAAGTGACGAGTGAAAAGATATATACACGAGCAGTTCATCAGCTGTCTCCTTCCTGGGATATCGCCATTGTTCTTGTCTTCCCTCCCGCCGGGCAAAGAAAGAAGTCCGAGTTTACGCGTGCACAGCTGATTCGCAAGCTGTACCCCGACATCGAGGATTACGTAAAGGGGGAGAGGCAGCGCTGGGCGCTCACTCTCGAGGAGTGGGATGAATCGTGGATCGAGGTAGACATCGACAAGAATCCGTCGCTATATTTTCCCAATCCCGATTGAGTCCAGGAATGGCTTAGATATCTTTCGCTATGGGCGAAGATCGTCACTCAGGACCGCAAGAACTGATATTCGCGAAGAGGAAAATTATCATGAGGAAGCTGTGGTATTTTTTGATTGTCACTACATTCTACGCAATTCCAAACAATGGACAAACGTTTGAGCCGCTAATCCCGGTGCAGACAATCGACCTGCCGGACGTCCCCGAAGGCCCGTATACGGACCATTTATGTGTCGATACAAAAGGGCATCGGTTGTTTACTACCATGCAGGCCCAGAAGGCCGTAGCGGTGATTGACCTGGATAATGGAAAAGTCCTTAAAAATATCCCTATCGGAAACCCGCACTCCTGTGCGTACCGGAGTGATCTTGAACAACTTTACGTTGCCGACGGGGATCCGACGCAACCCGGGCTGAAGGTCTTCAGCACGCGAGATTATCACCTTGTTAAGAGTATCGGGCTCGAAAAGCGCAGTGACTCGATGGTCTATGATCCGAATTCGAAGTATCTGTATGTCGTAAATGGCGGAGCCAGCGGGAAATTGGATTACTCGTTGATTAGCATCATAAACACTACTACCAGCGAACGCGAAGGCGACGTAAAGGTCAACGCCGAGATACTCGAAGATATGGATATAGCGCCTTCCGGAACCCGGCTTTATATTACAGAAGAAGACGCGAACAAGGTCGTGGTCGTGGATCCGCAAAAGCGGACCGTCCTCGACACCTGGCCTATTACCAAGGGGTCGACGCCGGTGGCGACGGCAGTGGACGAAGCGCATCACCGCGTATTTGTTGCGTGTCGCACCACTGACTTGCACGGCGCCATCGTAGTGATCGATACGGATACCGGAAAAGAACTCAGAAGTTTGCCCATTGGCGGCTGGCTCGATTACATGATCTTTGATGTAAAAACTGGGCGAATTTATGCTGTATGCGGCGTAGGCGAGACCTATGTTTATCAACAACTTGGTAGCGATGACTATGTTCTTCTAGGGAAAGCGGAGACTGCAATCATGGCGAAGACCGGCCTTTTGGTTCCGGAGTTTCACCGGTTTTATGTAGCGGTTCCTATGATGGCGTGGAAACCCGCCAGGGTATTGGTCTTTGATGTTAAGTAAAGAATTTCTTCGGACATGGTGTGTGAACTGCGTCGCCGCGGGCGCAGTAATTCTGGCGGTGTCGTTATTTGCGCCGAGTCAATCGGAAACAAAAGTTCCTGAAAACAAAACAGTGTCAACACATGCTTCGGTGGTCCGCGGCAAGGACATTTTTGAGAAGAAATGTGCAGTGTGTCACAACGCGGACAGTGATGTAAAAAAGATCGGTCCCGGTTTGAAAGGCATCTTCAAACGCGGAACGTTCACGATAAATAATAATAAAGTCACTGACCAGACTCTGAAGCTGTGGATCGAAACAGGGGACGCACTGATGCCACCATTCAAAGACGTTCTGGACACAGACCAGATCAAAGATGTGGTTGGCTACGTGAAAACGCTATAGCGCGCGTATCGGCGATCTAACCGATGGTTGGCTTGACCGTCGTTAGAATCTCTGGACGGCACCGAGGTTCCATGGCAGCACGTGAGAGTTGGACGAGGAAATCAACGCTCCGGACGAAAAATTCAAACGGCAACCGCAACATGTCGCAGATGCACCTGGCGCGGATGGGCGTAATTACAGAAGAAATGCTCTTTGTCGCGGGGCGAGAAAAGATTGAGCCGGAGCTGGTACGTAGCGAAATCGCCCGCGGTCGTCTGAT
>Ga0182024_10004558_pt1 | contig 31760 bp, 32 predicted proteins | sample P32metaG_FD_120480 | JGI IMG/M metagenome (GOLD analysis project Ga0182024, IMG submission 120480) | Permafrost microbial communities from Stordalen Mire, Sweden - P3-2 metaG (Illumina Assembly) | ecosystem: Environmental > Terrestrial > Soil > Wetlands > Permafrost | place: Sweden: Stordalen...
CGCGTGCAGCTCGTCGAGATGCGAGGTGAGGATCGCGCGCGCGGTGTGCTCGCCTTCCTCGACGATGCGGCGGATTTCGTCGTCGATGACCTTCGCGGTCGCGTCCGACACGTTCTTGCGCTGCGTCACCGAGTGGCCGAGGAAGACTTCCTCTTCGTTGTCGCTGTAGCGCAGCGGGCCCAATTTCTCGCTGAACCCGAATTCGGTGACCATGCGGCGGGCGAGGCCGGTCGCGCGGCGGATGTCGTCGGCGGCGCCGGTCGTGACATGCTCCGGACCGAAGATCAGCTCCTCCGAGACGCGGCCGCCGAACAGGCTCGCCAGCATCGCTTTGATCTCAAGCTTCGACTGGCTGTACTTGTCGCGCTCGGGCAGGAACATCGTGATGCCGAGAGCGCGCCCGCGCGGGATGATGGTGACCTTGTGCAAGGGCTCATGCCCTTCGGCGTAGAGCATGCACAGCGCGTGGCCGGCCTCGTGATAGGCGGTCAGCCGCTTCTCGTCCTCGGTCATCACCATCGAGCGCCGCTCGGCGCCCATCATGACCTTGTCCTTGGCCTGCTCGAATTCGAGCATCGCCACCGAGCGCTTGCCGCGCCGCGCCGCCATCAGCGCCGCCTCGTTGACGAGATTGGCGAGATCGGCCCCCGAGAAGCCTGGCGTGCCGCGCGCGATAACCTTCGGATCGACATCCGAAGAGAGCGGCACCTTGCGCATATGGACCTTGAGGATCTTCTCGCGCCCGAGCACGTCCGGGTTCGGCACCACGACCTGGCGGTCGAAGCGGCCGGGGCGCAACAGCGCCGGGTCGAGCACGTCAGGCCGGTTGGTCGCGGCGATCAGGATCACGCCCTCGTTCGCCTCGAACCCGTCCATCTCGACCAGCAGCTGGTTGAGGGTCTGCTCGCGCTCGTCATTGCCGCCGCCCAAGCCGGCGCCACGATGCCGGCCGACCGCGTCGATCTCGTCGATGAAGATGATGCAGGGCGCGTTCTTCTTGCCCTGCTCGAACATGTCGCGCACCCGGCTCGCGCCGACGCCGACGAACATCTCGACGAAATCGGAGCCCGAGATCGTGAAGAACGGCACGTTAGCTTCACCGGCGATCGCGCGGGCGAGCAGCGTCTTGCCGGTGCCGGGTGGCCCGACGAGCAGCACGCCCTTCGGGATCTTGCCGCCGAGCCGCTGGAATTTCTGCGGGTCCTTCAGGTACTCGACGATCTCCTCGAGCTCCTGCTTGGCTTCGTCGATGCCAGCGACGTCCTCGAAGGTGATGCGGCCGACCTTCTCGGTCAAAAGGCGCGCCCGGCTCTTGCCGAAGCCCATCGCCCTTCCGCCGCCGCCCTGCATCTGCCGCATGAAGAAGATCCACACGCCGATCAACAGCAGCATCGGGAACCACGACACCAGGATGCCGAACAGCGAGGGCACGTTCTCGTCGAGCGGCGCGGCGGTGATGCGCACGCCCTTGTCCATCAGCCGGGTCACCAGGCCCGGATCGCTCGGCGAATAGGTCGTGAACGCGCGCCCGTCGGTGAAATGCCCGGTGATATTGTTGCCCTGGATGGTGACGTCGGTCACTTGGCCGCGATTGATGTCGGTCGCGAAGTCGGAAAAGGCGAGCGTCGACTGCGGGCCGCGGTTCGACGATGTCTGGAAAAGATTAAACAGCGCGACAAGCAGCAGCCCGATCACGATCCAGAGGGCGAGATTCTTGCCGAAATTGTTCACGTCGTGGCCTTTCCCTACCTCAGCGCCGGGCAAAATTGGCAGCCGGCGCCGCGACCATTCAACCGCTCCCTAACATAAGATGCCTTCGCGATTAAACAACTGTAAAGCCTGCGCCGAGTAATGAAACCAGCGGCCGAAAAGCCAGCAAGGGCGCGCACGCCGCCGTTGCGCGGCGCCAGGCGAGATGCGGGACGGCCAACAGGCCGGCCTCGTCCCAGACCGCTGGCAGAGCCGGATAGACAAGTCGCGGCAAGGGGTTGCCGTCATCCGGCCGGTTTCGACCGAGCGCCGCGACACGAGTCGTGCCAAGCGGGCCGATCGTGACCGGCCTGGGAGCGGCGATAGGCAGGGTTGCGCGAAAGCGCTTATCCCACAGCGCCGAGGCGCCCGGCGACAGCGACAGGGGCGGCGCGGCGCGCCCCGCCTCGCGCAGCGCGAGGATTCGGCCACGCCACGGCACGAAACGGCAACCGCCGAGCGTACGAGCGCGTAGCGGCACCTCACCCAGGCTTAAGCGCAAGCGCGCGAGCCGTTCGCGGCGACTCGGATAGACCGCGCCGCCGAGCACCGCCGCGACCAGACCGAGCGCCCGCTCGCCGAGCTCGCCCGAAGCCGCGATCGGCGCCGGATCGAGCAGCGCGAAACCGGCGGGGTGCAAGCTCACCGCCCGTGCCAGCAGCGCCGCCAACTCACGCTCGCGCTCGATGCGGGTGACGACGTTCGCGCGGATTTCGGCCAGCGTGACCTCGGCATTCTCGCGATCCCCCGCCATTCGCAACCGCGAACGCTCGAAAGTCGGGTTGCTGTTGCTCGGGTCCTGCAAATATTCCTGGCCCTCGGCGGCGACGAACGCCACGAGCCGCGCTTTGGCGATCGAGAGCAGCGGCCGTACCAGGCGGAGGTGCGGCAGCTCGCGCGCCGCCGCCATGCCGGCCAGGCCGTCTATCCCGCTGCTGGCGCGGCGGCGGATCAGATAGGTCTCGACCTGGTCGTCGCGGTGATGCGCGGTCAACAGGTGCAGACAGCCTTGCGTGGCGCACCATTCGGCGAGAAGGCGGTAGCGCGCGGCGCGCGCCGCTTCCTGGATGCCGCTCGCCGGCTTGTCGCCGCGCCACACCAGCACCGCGTGGGGAATGCCGCGGGCGGCCAGCCAGCGCCCGACGGTCTCCGCCTCGACGGCGCTTTCCGGCCGCAGCCGATGATCGACGATCAGCGCCCAAGCCTGTCCGCCGCGCACCCGCGCCCAGCGATCGGCGAGGATCGCCAGCGCCAGGCTGTCGGGGCCGCCCGACACGCCGACCGCGAGCAGAGGACGCGGCTCAAATTCACCGATCGTCGCCAGCGCCGCGTCGAGTTCCGCGAGGGTCAGAGGCCACTCAGCTGCAGCCAATGCGCTTTTTCTCAGTCGCGGCGCGCTCCCGGATCGCGGCGGCCGGGTTGGGGAACGCCTCGGCGAGCTGGGCCAGCGCTAGGCAGGCGTTCTTTTTCTGGTCGGCTTTCGCCAACGACATGCTGAGATACAGCAGGTCTTCGGGCGCTTTCGACCCCTTCGGAAAGCGCTTGTAGCCCTCGGCGAAGGCCGTCGCCGCCTCGGGGAACTTGTTGCGCGTGAAATAGGTCTGGCCGAGCCAATAGTGCGCGTTGCCGGCGAGCGGATCGTTGGGGTGAGCGTCGATAAAGGCCTTCAGCGCGGCCTCGGCGGCGGGATACTCCGCCTGTTTGACAAGGCCGAAGGCGCGATTGAACTGCTCGTTGACGGACCCAGTGGCCGGCGCGGCCTCGGCGCTGGCGGGGTCAGCCGGCGGCGGCCGCGGCGACGCCGTCCCCGGCGGCGAGAGGGTGTTGAAGATCGGGTTGAGGCCGCCTCCCAATGGCGGCGGCACCACGGTTCCGGGCGACATCGCGGCGGAAGCCGGCGGCGGGCCGGCGGCGACCCTGGTCGAGTCGGCGATGGGCGATCGCGGCGGCGGCGCGCCAGCGGCGGCCGCGCCACCCATCTGGCTGAACCGTACGTCGAAATCCGAATTGATCTGCTCGACCCGCTGCTTCAACTGGTCGAGGCCGTTGCCCAGCTCCTCGACATGGCCAGTCAGGTCGCGCATCTGGGCTTCGAGCCGCTCCATGCGGATTTCGATGTCGGCCGCGCTGGTGGATCCGCCGGCGCTGCCACTGCCCGGCGCCGCCATGGCCGCCGGGGCGCCGCGATAGACCTGGCGCTGCAGCATGTTGAGATCGCGTTCGACGCGGTCGAGGCGCTCCTGCGTGGCCGCGTCCTGGGCCCGGGCGATCATCGGCGCGGTCACGACGACCAGCACCGCGCCCAGACGCAAGCACCACACGATCAAATCCCGGGGCAAACACCGCAGCATCAGGCGAGGCCTCGCATCATCCGCGGACGACTCGACCCGTAGCGGGGTGGCGCCGGCAGCGGCGCCGAACAGCCGCTTTCCGGACGCAAGCAGGTTCGACACTCGTCCGGTTTCGGTTTAGTCCTCGTTTTAGGCAAAACGAGGGCGCCCTGCGGCGCGAAGCCGAGGCGCCCTCGAATTGTGGCCGCGATCAGCCGCCGTTGACCGTGGTGATGCCGACGCGGTTCTGCGCGTAACCCGCTTCGTCCGAGCCAACGACGATCGGACGCTCCTTGCCATAACTGATCGTTTGGACGCGGGCCGCCGGGATGCCGAGCGCGACCAGCACATTTTTGACCGACTGGGCCCGGCGTTCGCCGAGCGCGAGGTTGTATTCCCGCGTGCCACGCTCGTCGCAATGCCCCTCGATGGTGATCGAGACCTGCGGATAACGCTTCAGCCATTCCGCCTGGCGCTGCAGGATCTGCTGGCCCTCGGAGGAGATGTCTGACTGGTCATAGGCGAAGAACACGCGATCGCCCGCCGTCGCCGCGAGGTCCTGCTGCGAGCCGGGCGCGAAGCTGCCGGGACCGCCGCCAATGCCGTGCGGCATCCCGCCGCTCCCCGAGCCCGGAGGCGGTGCGCTGCTGCAGGCGGCAAGCAAAAGGACAACGGCCGCCAGGCCAATCATTCTTATAATCATCAATAGACTCCCTCAGCCGTTCGGCGGTGATATCCCCAGTAACGGGGGCATCTTCAAAACCCTGGAGCGCCCTATTGGCAGCGGGGACGACAAACCCCGAGGCGCAAAAGCGCGCGGACTATACCGTCATATTCTAGCGAAGCAAGGGCGACCAAGCCGGATCGGACGCATCGCCCGGGGTGGCGACCTCGCGCTTATTCGACCCCGTCAAGTCGATCGAAAACAGCTTTGACGAGCCACCCCGGCCGCTCCTATCCGTCGGCGTCTGGCCGAAATACATCAGCACTCGCCCGTTCGGCGCCCAAGTCGGCCCTTCGACCAGAAAATCCTGGGTCAAGAGCCGCTCGCCCGACCCGTCCGGGTGCATCACGCCGATAAAAAAGGTGCCGCCGTCGATCTTGGTGAAGGCGATCAGGTCGCCGCGCGGCGACCACACCGGCGTCGCGTATTTGCCCGAGCCAAAGCTGATCCGCTGAACGCCGCCGCCGTCGGCGTTCATCACATAGAGCTGCTGCGAGCCGCCACGGTCGGAGTTGAAGGCGATCTTGGTGCCGTCGGGCGAATAGCACGGCGAGGTGTCGATCGCCGTCCCGTCGGAGAGGCGCGTCAGGTGATGGGTGCGCAGGTCGAGCGAATAGATATTGCTGGCGCCGTTGTCGCTGCGGCTGAGCACCACCCGGTTGCCGTCCGGCGAAAAGCGCGGCGCGAAGCTCATGCCGGGGAAATCGCCGATCGATTCCTGCTGGCCGGTGTCGATGTTGTAGAGATAGACGCGCGGCACGCCGGCGGCATAGGACAGATAGGTGATCTCCTGTACCGAGGGCGAAAACCGCGGGGTCAGGACCAGCGAGCGACCATCGGTCAAATACTGATTGTTCGCGCTGTCCTGGTCCATGATCGCCAGCCGCTTGATGCGGTTCTGGGCCGGTCCGGATTCGGCGATGTAGACGATGCGCGAATCGAAATACCCGTCCTCGCCGGTGATGCGCTTGTAGATCTCGTCGGCGATGATGTGCGCGATGCGCCGCCAGTTCTGCGGCGTCGTCGTATAGGCGAAGCCGGCGAGCTGCTGCTCGGCGAGAACGTCCCACAGACGGAATTCGACGCGCGCCTTGCCGTCGGGCTGGGTCTGCACCGTGCCGGTGACGAGCGCCTGGGCATTGATTTGCCGCCAGGCGCCGAATTGCGGCGGCCCGCCGGCCGAGACGTCCTGAATGAAGCTCTTCGGGTCGAGTGGCTGGAACAGTCCCGAGCTCTGCAGATCGTTCGACACGACGCCGACAAGCTGCTGGCCGAGCTGGCCGTTGCCGCCCTCACCCGGGAAGGGCGGGATCGCGATCGGCAGCGGCTGCGTCTGGCCGTGGGTGAGGTCGATATGCACCTCGGCGCGGGCCGCGTGGTTCGTTATGACCAGCGCGGTCAGCATCAACGCAATGGTCGCGAGCCTCCCCAGCGTCCGGCGCGATGCTCTACTCGGCAATGTCATTGGATGTCCTTCGGGCTGAAGTCGACGACGAGGTCTTTCCATGTCGCGTATTTGTCCGGCGGCAGCTTCAGCGGCGTGCATGCCGGGTTGAAGAACGTGCGGCGCGCGCTTTCCGCCGCCGCGCGGAACAACGGATCGGAATTGGCCCGTCCCTGATCGACGATCGTCGCCTGGCTCACCGTGCCATCGGGTTGGACTACCGCGCGGATTTCGACCACCAAATCCTTGGCGTCGCGCGCGCCGGCGTTGATGTTCCAGCAGCGCGAGAGCTGCTCGCGAACCAGATCGATTTCGCTGGCCGTCAACTGGCTGCCGAGCGGCGCCCGGGGCTGCGAGGAGGGCGGCGCCGCGGTGGCGACCTGCTGACGCTGCGGCTTCGCGTCCTGCTGCGGCACCGCCGGCGTCTTCGTCAGGTTCTTCAATAGGTTGTCGAAGGCCGCCGCGTCGGGCTTCTTGGTGTCGGGTTTGGGCTCGGCCTGCGCCACCTGTTGCAGCGGCGGCTTGGGTTCAGCTTTCGGCTTTGGCGGCTCGGGTTTGGGCGGCGGTGGCGGCGGGGCCTGGCTCTCGACCGGCTTTGGCGGCGGCGGAGGCGGCGCCGTGAGGTCGGGCTTGGGCGGCGACGGCGCGACGGCGGCCTGCGGCGGCGGCTCGGACGAGGGCGGCGCGACCGGGCTCGGCGGCGGCGGTATCGGTTTCGGCTCGGGCTTCGGCGCCGGAGCGGCCTCGATCGGTATCTCGGGCTTGGCGTTCGGTTTCGGCATGTTCGGGTTGGGATGCGTGGCGCGGGTTTCCGGCGCGATCGTCACCAGCTCGACCGCGATCGGCTGGTCTTCCGGAACTGCCGGGCGGAACAGCGTCGGCAGGCCGATGATGATCAGCGCGAGAATGCCGACATGCATGACCGCCGACGCGGCGATCCCACCCGGCATCACCTCGCGGGTTTCGGTATCGACCGTGACGCCGCGCTCGAGCACCATGACGCTCATCGCTGTCGACCTGCCATCGGCCCGTCAGACATCCCGGGGCGGGGCGCGTCAGCGCTTTCCGGCAGGCGCCGGCGCCTGGCTCGTCTGACCGCCCGTCTGACCGCCCTTGGGGGCCTCGGCGACGAGCGAGACCTTATGGAAGCCGGCGTTGCTGATAAGGCTCATGACCTCAAGAACCTTGCCGTAATTGATGTCCTTGTCGCCGCGCACATAGAGCACGGCGTCGGGGTTGGCGCCGGTGATCGCCTGGAGACGCGTCACCAGCGTGTCGATCGGCACGCTCGTGTCCTGGATGAAGATCTCGCCTTCCTTGTTGACGGTAATGACAGTCGGCTCCTTCGGCTCGTTGATCGCCGGCGCCTGGGTCTGCGGCAGGTCGACCGGCACGCCGACCGTCAGCAGCGGCGCCGTCACCATGAAGACGACGAGCAGCACGAGCATGACGTCGACCAGCGGCGTCACGTTGATCTCAGACATCGGCCGGTAGCGGCCTCCGGCCAGCCTCCCCCTGCCGTTGCCGTTCGCCATCGCCATCGCCTACGGCCTCTCGTCGAGCTGGCGCGATAGGATCGCGCTGAATTCCGACGCGAAGGCCTCGAGCCGGCTGGCATAGCGCGAAAAATCGCTCGACAATTTATTGTAGGCGACAACCGCCGGGATCGCCGCGACGAGGCCGAGCGCGGTCGCGAACAGCGACTCCGCGATGCCCGGCGCGACCACCGCGAGGCTGGTGTTCTTGGCCGCGGCGATCGACTGGAAACTGTCCATGATGCCCCAGACCGTGCCGAACAGGCCGACGAACGGCGCGGTCGAGCCGACCGTCGCGAGATAGCTCATGAACCGCTCGGCACGGTCCATCTCGCGGCCGACGGTGACGTTCATCACCCGCTCGATGCGCTGCTGCAGGCTGGCGCGCATGTTGGCGGTGCCCAGGAGGCCCTTGGCGGCGCTGCGCCGCCATTCGCGCATCGCGGCGGCGAACACCGCGCTCATCGGATCGACCGGGCGCTGCCCGACGCGATCGAACAGATCGTCGAGCGAACCGCCCGACCAGAATGTCTCCTCGAAGCTCGCCGCCGACTGGCGCAGGCGCCGCAGGCGCATCAGCTTGTCGAAGATCACCGCCCACGACCAGAACGAGGCCAGAAGCAGGAGCAGCAACACCAGTTTGACGATGATGTCGGCTTGCCCGACCAGGTCGAGGATCGAGAGGCTGTGGGACACGGTGCCGGGAAGTTGCGAAGTTTCAACGGGCATTTCTTGGTGGGCCTTTATGGCGTCAATCGGGCAAGAAACATGAAGATAAGGCGCAACTATGGCGCGCGTGGGCCGACGAGGGCCGCACGAAGCGCGCTCGGCAGGCGGCGCGGCCTGCCGTCGCGCCCGATGCAGGCGACAAGGATGTCGAGATCGGCGAGCAATTCGTCGCCGCGGCGGATCCGCTGGCGCACCGACAAGGTCGCGCCGCCGACCGAGTTCAGCGTTGTGTCGACGGTCAGCGCATCCTCGAGCCGCGCCGGCGCGAGATAATCGATCTGGCAGCGCCGCACCGCGAAGCCGACGCCCGCCTCCTGGCCGAGCCGGCGATGGCCGAAGCCGAGGCTGCGCAACATCTCGCTGCGCCCGCGCTCGGCGAATTTGAGGTAGTTGGCGTGGTAGACCATGCCGGCCGCGTCGGTATCCTCGTAATAGACGCGCAGTGGGAAGCTGTGGATGGTCAGGGCTGGATTGCGGTCATGCGTCCTTCGAGACGCCCGCTGCGCGGGCTCCTCAGGATGACGGTGGCTGATGGATGCCATCATAAGTGGCCGTCATCCTGAGGAGCGCCGCAGGCGCGTCTCGAAGGACGCAACGTGGTTTTGCAACAGGTCACGGTAGCTCTTCCTCGACCGGCTGGAGCGGGGCCAGCAACTCGAACTGGCCGGGCACGCTGGTCGGCACCGGCAGGTCGAGATGGCGGTAGGCGGTCTCCGTCAGCATGCGCCCGCGCGGCGTGCGCTGCACGAAGCCCTCCTGCACGAGGTAGGGCTCGATGACCTCTTCAATGACGTCGCGCTGGTCCCCCAGCGCCGCGGCCATCGTCTCGACCCCGACCGGGCCGCCGCCGTAATTCTGCGCGATGCAGCGCAGATAGCGGCGGTCCATGCCGTCCAACCCGCGGGCGTCGACATCGAGCCGCAGCAGCGCGCCGTCGGCGATTTGGGCATCGACCGAGGCCCAGCCTTGCACCGCGGCGAAATCGCGGATGCGGCGCAATAGGCGCATCGCGACGCGCGGCGTGCCGCGGGCACGGCGGGCGATCTCGGCGGCGCCGTCGGGCTCCAGCGCGAAGGCCAGCACCCGGGCGCCGCGCGCGACGATCAGCGCCAGCTCGGCCGGCTCATAGAAGACAAGGCGCAGCGGGATGCCGAAACGCTCGCGCAGCGGCCGGGTGATGAGGCCGGAGCGCGTCGTCGCGCCGACCAGCGTAAAGGGCGGCAGGTCGATGCGCACCGAGCGCGCGCCCGGCCCCTCGCCGATGATCAGGTCAAGCTGGAAATCCTCCATCGCCGGATAGAGGATCTCCTCGACCGCCGGCATCAGCCGGTGGATCTCGTCGATAAAGAGGATGTCGCGCGGCTGCAGGCTGGTCAGCAGCGCGGCGAGGTCGCCAGCGCGCTGGATCACCGGCCCCGAGGTGGCGCGGAAGCCGACCCCGAGCTCGCGCGCGACGATCTGCGCGAGCGTCGTCTTGCCGAGACCGGGCGGTCCGGAAAACAGCACATGGTCGAGCGCTTCGTTGCGGCTCTTCGCCGCCGCCATGAAGACCGCGAGGTTGTCGCGCAATTGCCGCTGGCCGACGAAGTCATCGAGGGTTTGCGGGCGGATCGAGGCCTCGGCCGCGTCCTGCTCGCCGGGTTCGGGGGCGACGATGCGCTCGGGGACGCCGCTCACGGCAAGGTCTCGGTCGCGGCTTGCGCCAATTCCTGCAGCCCGGCGCGGATCAGTGCATCGATTTTGGCCTCGCCGCCGAGCCGGCGCGACGCCGCCGCTACCGCGCCGAACGCCTCGGCCCGGCGATAGCCGAGATTGACCAGCGCCGAGACGGCGTCGCCGGTGACGCCGGGCTCGCTTGTCGAGATGGCGGGCGCCGCGGCGTTGGTCGCCGCCAAGGCAAGGCCGCCGACCTTGTCGCGCAGCTCGTTGACGATCCGCGCGGCGAGCTTCGGCCCGACCCCGTCGGCACGGGCCAGGGTGGTGCGGTCCTGCGATACGATCGCCAGGGTCAGCTCGTTCGGTGCGACCGCCGAGAGGATCGCCAACGCCACCTTGGCGCCAACCCCCTGCACCGTCGTCAACAGGCGAAACCAGTCGCGCTCGGCCGCGTCGAAAAAGCCGTAGAGGTGGATGTGGTCCTCGCGGACATGGGTTTCGATCAAGAGGCGCGCCGCGCCGCCCGGCGGCGGCAGCTGGCCCACGGTGCGGGTCGAGCAGAAGACGAGATAGCCGACGCCGCCGACATCGACGATCGCGCCCTCCGGGCCGATCTGGTCGAGGATGCCGGTCAGCTTGGCGATCATCGCGCCGCCTGCCACGCAGCCATCGTATGGGCGTGATGAGCATGGCAGATCGCCACCGCCAGCGCGTCGGCGGCGTCCGCCGTGTCGATCGCGCAGCCGGGCAAGAGCCGGCGCACCATCAGCTGGATCTGGGTCTTCTCCGCGTGACCGGCGCCCACCACCGATTTCTTGACCAGGTTGGTCGAATACTCCGACACCTTCAAGCCGCGCTCGGCTGGAGCCAACAGCACGACCCCGCGGGCGACGCCGAGCTTGAGGGTCGAGGCCGCGTTCTTGTTGACGAAGGTCTCCTCCACCGCCGCCTCGTCCGGGCGGAAGCGCTCGAGCACCTCGGTGATCTGGCGGAACAGGCTGACCAGCCGCTCGGAGAGCGGCAAATTCACCGGCGCGCTGGCGACGCCGTCGGCGACATGGCTCAGGCGGTTGCCGTCGACGTCGATCACGCCCCATCCGGTATGGCGCAGCCCGGGATCGAGACCGAGAACGCGCATCGTCAGAACCCCTCTCCCGCACGTGGGAGGGTGAGGGTCTGTGGCACGGTTACCCTCGCCCGTCGCGCTGCGCGCGCCACCCTCTCCCGCAAGCGGGAGAGGGGATAAAAGATCGGCCGGCGTTGGTGAGGGATCATCACGCGCTCAGCCGGGCGAGGACGTCTTCGGCGACCTCGAAATTGGCGTAGACGTTCTGCACGTCGTCGCTGTCTTCCAGGGTTTCGAGGAGCTTGAAGAGGCTGGTCGCGGTCTCCTCGTCGATCGGCGACGCGGTTTTCGGGCGCCACACCAGCCGGGCCGAGGACGCCGCGCCGAAACGCTGTTCGAGCGCGTCGCGCACGCCGTTGAAATCGTCGATCGAGGACAGCATGGCATGGCGCTCGTCGTCGCTCTCGACATCGCTCGCGCCGCTGTCGATCGCGGCTTCGAGCATGTCGTCGGCGCTCGCCGCGTCGGCCGGGTAGACGATCTCGCCGACCCGGTCGAACATGAAGCTCACACTGTTGGTCTCGCCGAGCGCGCCGGAGGATTTGGTGAAGGCGGCGCGCACTTCGCTCGCGGTGCGATTGCGGTTGTCGGTCAGCGCCTCGACGATGACCGCGACGCCGCCCGGCCCATAGCCCTCGTAGCGCACCTCGTCGTAATTCTCGCCGCCCTCGCCGCCGGCGCCGCGCTTGATCGCGCGCTCGACGGTGTCCTTGGGCATGTTGGCTTGGCGCGCGGCGAGCACGGCGGCGCGCAGCCGCGGGTTGGCGTTGGGATCGGGCAGCCCCATCCGCGCCGCGGTGGTCAGCTCCCGGATGATCTTGGTGAACACCTTGCCGCGCTTCTTATCCTGCGCGCCCTTGCGGAACATGATGTTCTTGAATTGCGAATGGCCGGCCATTCCAAGCTTTTCCCGTCAAAGTCTCTTCGCTGACGCAAACATAAAGTGCCGATCGGAAACGCGCGACGCCGCGGCATGGTCCCTCGGCATATCCCCCGACGCGCTCCCGGCGGGATAGCAAGGCAGCAAGGCAATATGGCAGGATTGCGGCGTGCCGGCGAACGACGGCGCCAGTTCTCGCCTAACGCGGGAGGTTACGAGCCGCGCCCGCCGGCCGGCCCGCTCGCAAAAGCCGGCGCGATTCGGCTTTACGCTGCGGTGTCGGCCGCTTCCTCGCCGCCGTAGCGGTTGGAGAGGTCGGCGACCTCCTCGGGCGCGATCTTCTTGAACAGCGGCGGGGGCACCTCGAAGGCATGGCCGGGCGGCAAGGCGCGCAATTCGCTCGCGGCGTCCTTGGGCCAATAAGCGTCGCCGATCCCGACGCCGAGGCTCGCGCGCAACCGGGCGCAGGTATCGGGGATGAGCGGCGAGCCGACGATCGCGTAGAGCCGCACGAGGTTGATCGCGGCGCGCAGGATCACGGCGGCGCGGTCCTTGTCGGTCTTGATCTGGGTCCACGGCGCGGCGCGGTCGAGATAGACGTTGCCGATCGTCCACAATTCCCTGAGGTCGGCGGCCGCCCGGCGCAGCTGCATCGCGGCGAGGTTCGCCGCATAGCGGTCGAGCACCGTTTGCAGGTTCGCGGCGAGCTCCTGCTCCATCGGCCCGAAGGTACCACCCTCGGGCACCGCGTCGCCGAAGCGGGCGCTCGCGAACCTGAGGCAGCGGTTGACGAAATTGCCGAACGTGTCGGCGAGGTCCTTGTTGCACACCCCGGCGAAGCCGCTGAAGGTGAACGAGGAATCGTCGGTTTCCGGGGCGTTGGCGACGAGCCAGTAGCGCCAGTAGTCGGACGGGTATTCGGCGAGCGCCTGGTCGAGGAAGATGCCGCGCTTCTGGCTGGTCGAAAATTTGCCACCGTAGAAGGTGAGCCAGGAAAACCCCTTGATGTAGTCGGCGAGCTTCCAGTTCTCGCCCGAGCCGAGGATCGTCGCCGGAAAGCTCACCGTGTGGAACGGCACGTTGTCCTTGGCCATGAACTCGACGTAGCGCACCGCGTCGGGCTCGCACCACCAGGCCCGCCAGTCGCGTCCGGGCGTGGTGTCGGCCCATTCCCGCGTCGCGGCGATATATTCGATCGGCGCGTCGAACCAGACGTAGAACACCTTGCCGTCGAACCCCGGCCGGTCGACCGGTACGCCCCATTTGAGGTCGCGGGTGATGCAGCGGTCGTGCAGCCCCTCCTTGAGCCAGGCCTTGGCGATCGAGCTGACGAGGAGCGGCCAGTCCTGGCGCGAATCGACCCATTCCTCGACCCGGCCGGCCAGCTCGGCGAGCTTGAGGAACAAATGCTTGGTCTGGCGGACTTCGAGGTTGCGGCTGCCCGAGATCGCCGAGCGGGCCTCGATCAGGTCGGTCGGCTCCAGGAGGCGGGTGCAGTTCTCGCACTGGTCGCCGCGCGCGTTGGCGTAGCCGCAATGCGGGCAGATGCCGACAATGTAGCGGTCGGGCAGGAAACGCCCGTCATCGACCGAATAGACCTGCGGCGTCGTGCGCTCCTCGATAAACCCGGCATCGTCGAGGCGATGGTAGAAATGATTGGTCAGCTCGCGGTTCTGCGGCGACGAGCTGCGGCCGAAGAAATCGAAGGACAGCGCAAAATCCCGGTAGATCTGCGCCTGGAGCTCATGCTGCTCGGTGCAATAATCCGCGACCGGCATGCCGGCTTCGAGCGCGGCGATCTCGGCCGGCGTGCCGTGCTCGTCGGTGGCGCAGATGAACAGCACGTCATTGCCGGTCGCGCGCATGAAGCGGGCATAGACATCGGCGCTCAGCATCGAGCCGATCAGATTGCCGAGATGCTTGATGCCGTTGATGTACGGCAGCGCCGAGGTGATCAGGACTTTAGCCATGCTTTGCGTACGTCTATCCGCTAGTTGGGTTGCACGCGAATACCTTTTGTCGTCATCCCGGCGCAAGCCGGGACCCACTTATCGGCGGCACGAACACCTGAAGGGTGGGTCCCGGCTTGCGCCGGGATGACACGATAATACGTACTCTGGTCCGATTTTACAGCGTCGGAACGTAACGAGCGAGGCGGCCGCCGAGGCGCACGGGCTCGATGCGCCGGGCGAGACCGTTGGCGTCGTCGGTGACGACGAAAACGCCGCACAGCGTCGCCTCGCCTTCGGCGACCTGCGGTTTCTTGTCCGGCACGCGGGTCACGAAGCGGCGGATCGAAGCTTCCTTCTGCATGCCGATGACCGAGTCGTAATTGCCGCACATGCCAAGATCGCTGATGTACCCGGTGCCGCCAGGCAGGATATGCGCGTCGGCGGTCGGGATGTGGGTGTGCGTGCCGATCACCGCCGAGACCCGACCGTCGGCGAAATGGCCGAGCGCGGTCTTCTCGCTGGTCGCCTCGGCGTGGAAATCGACGACGATCGCCGCGACGTCGCGACCGAGCGTTTGGCCGGCGATCGCCGCGTCGAGCGCGCGGAACGGGTCGTCGAGCGCCTCCATGAACAAGCGGCCCATCAGATTGACGACCAGCACCGCGCGTCCGTCAGCCAGCCGGTGAAGGCGTGTCCCGGCCCCCACTGTACCAGGCGGGAAATTCGCCGGGCGCAGCACGCGCGGGTCGCGATCGAGGTAAGGAATGATCTCGCGCTGGTCCCAGATATGGTTGCCGGTGGTCAGAACGTCGGCGCCGGCCTCGTAGAGCTCGCCGCAAATCTTCTCGGTCAGGCCGAAGCCGTGCGCCGCGTTCTCGGCGTTGACGATCGCGACATCGATCCTGAGGTCGCGGCGCAGCGCCGGCAAATGCGCCTTCACCGCCTCGCGCCCGGGGCGGCCGACGACATCGCCGCAGAGCAGGATGTTCATGGCCGATTTCCGTCACTACGAGGAGTGCGGGACGCGACACGGCAATCTCGTTCGGAGTGAGCACTCGGCATGAGATTGCGTCGCTCCGCTCGCAATGACAGTGGGTGGAGATGCAAGTGGAGCCGCTTGGCCGTCGACCTGGAATTCCCTCGTGGCCCGCCTGAGCAGGTGGGTGACCATATACCGGAACCAAGGCTCCGACAGAGACAGCCCCCGTGAGGTAGGAATCGGCCCCAGGGTATTATGAGGTCTAACGCACCGCGCAGCCCCACTCACGCTCTATTAGCTAGGGAGTTTCGAGCCGCGCTGCAATGGACTCGATGCGCTGGGCGATGCCGCGAATGCCGGTGGCCACCGAATTCGCCGTGTCGGCGACGCCGATGCCGCGGGTGCGACTGCGCTCCTGCTGGACGATGTCGTTGGTGTCGGAGAGCTCGTCGGCGATGACCAGCGCGGCGAGGAGGATCAGCCGGGCCTCGCCGATCTGGCCGTGCGTCTTGACGAATTCGCCGACCTTGCCGTCGACATATTGCGCGAGGCGGCGAATGCGCGGCTCCTCGCCGTCGGCGCAGTTCAGCGGGAAGGCGCGGCCGTTGACCGTTACCACTACCTGGCTCATGCGAGCCGCCCCCTCTTAGCCGTCTCCGTCGAGCACCTGCCCGATTTTGGCGAGTGCCGCCTCGACGCGCGCCACGACCTCGGCGGCTGTCGCCTGCAATTGGCGATCCTCGATCTCGCGCTGGGCGGCAAGCCGCGCCGCCGTCTCGCCATCCCCGCGCAACGGCACCGCCTCTAGGCGCAGCATCGCGCGTTCGAGCATCGCCAGGGCGTCGTCAAGTTCGCTCATAGGGCTAACTTATGCAGGCGCGATGAGGTGCGTCAACGCGCTAGCGGTAGGTTTCTACGAGCGCATCCGAAGATCAGCGCACCCGCTCATATTTCTGCAACGAGCGGATGTAATCGGGCCGCGGCGTCTCCGGATAGAATTGCGGCCACTGCGTCCACGACACCTCGCCAACATAGAGAGCGCCGCGCGTGTCAACGGCCATGCCGTGCGGCCCGAGAAACGCGGTCGCCGCGGTGCCGGCATGCCGGTCGCCGAAGCGCGACAAGAGCTTGCCCTTATTGTCGACGATGCTGACCCGCGGCCCCAAATTGCCGACGTCGCGGTTGACCGACTGCACCGGGCCGAGTTCGCCGATGTAGCAGACCGGCGAGTGGGCGTAGTCCATGTACATGCCGCACGGCCGGTGCAGATTGTTCCACTGCGCCTCGTACTTGCCGTTGCCGTCGAACACCTGGACGCGATGGTTCTCGCGGTCGGCGACGTAGACCCAGCCGTCGCAATCGGTGCAGATGTTGTGGACGATGTTGAATTCGCCCGGGTTGCTGCCGGACTCGCCCCACGACATCAGCAGCTTGCCGTCCGGCGAATATTTGTGGACGCGCGAATTGCCGTACCCGTCGGAGACGTAGATATCGCCCTGCGGCGACAGCGCGGTATGGGTGCAGCGGTGGAACGGCTCGCCCGACATATAGGGCGCGGGCTTGCCGGGCACACCCAGCTCCAGCAGCACCTTGCCGTCGTGGAGCCGGCACTTGCGCACGAAGCTCCCGCCATCGTCGGTCAGGTAGATCGATTCGTCCGGACCCATGTGGACGCCGTGGGCGCGCGGATACTCGCCCTCGCCCCACGAGCGCAGGAAGTTGCCGTCGCGATCGAACACCATCATCGGGTGCTCGCCGCGATTGAAGACATAGACGTTATCTTGTCTGTCGCAGCCGACCGCGCCGACTTCCTTGAACGACCAGCCGTCAGGGAGCTTCGCCCAGTCCTCGATGATGCGGTATTTGTAGTCGCCGTCGCCCACGATGATCGACATGGTTTCGTCCTCCCCGATGCGCTGCGCAGACCGTAGCCAAACCGCGGTTGGCGCACAATGAGCGCGGCGCATTCCTGAGCTGCATGGGCGCCGGCGGGCGCTCATGGCCGGCGGCGCGAATAATCGGCTGCTCCGTCCCGCCGACGGCATGCCGCGGCGCACAATGGATTTGCTGAAAAATCAAGCACTTTTCGGCCCTATCCACTAATACGCTAACATCGGTCATTTAATTCACAAGCCCATCACATTATTGCCGCTTTGCATTGGCCGCATTTTTACGTATCGACACATAACGTCACTGACAGACACATCCTGTTACAAATACCTGACCGTTACCAACCTCCGTTTTAAACCAACCAGGGGTGAAAAACCGTGCGAATTACGCTGGGTTCTCTTTTCCTATTCGCTTTTGGGTTTGTGGCTTCCGTTCAGGCGTCGCCGTTCGGGTTGTTTAATCTTCCGCTGGCGCGCGATGTCCACGCCTACGTGACCGGCTACAATACCGTGCCCGGGCAGACCGACGACACGCCGTGCATCGCCGCGTCCGGGGCCAATATTTGCGGCCGCACCGACGCAGTCGCCTGCCCGCGCCGCATCAGCCTCGGCACCTATCTCGAGATCCGCGGCGCGATCTATGTCTGCGAGGACCGGCTGGCGAAAAAATACGACAGCCGCTTCGATATCAGCTGCGACAAGGACACTAACTGCCCGGGCCAGGTCACCGGCTGGGCGGACATCAAGGTGTTCGCCGAAGACCCCTGCCGGCTGCCCACAATCGCGGCGCGGTCGATCGCCGGTGTCGCCAGACCGCTGGTCCGCCTCGCCGCGTTCGCATCGCGAGCGTTGGCCGGCGCCGCGCGACCGATGGCGATGTGGCGCCCCCGCGCTCACCTGTGGCGTCCCGCATAACGGGATATCAGCGGGAGATGTAACGGAGGGCCATCCAAGTCGTTTGCGGTCGGACAAAGCCAGGATAAATTGACCGCCATGACCGCTGATGCCGCGCCTTCGGCGCCCTCCCCCCTCCCCGCACCTCGCGACCCCAAGCTGCGCCGCATGGCGAACGCCTTGCGCGCGCTGGCGATGGACGCAGTCGAACAGGCGAAATCCGGCCATCCCGGCATGCCGATGGGCATGGCCGACGTGGCCACCGTGCTGTTCGGGCAGTTCCTCAAATTCGATCCGAGCGCGCCCGATTGGCCCGACCGCGACCGCTTCGTGCTGTCGGCCGGGCACGGTTCGATGCTGCTCTACGGGCTGCTGCACCTGACCGGCTACGCCGACATGACGCTCGACGAGCTGAAGCGGTTTCGCCAGATCGGCAGCAAGACGGCTGGGCATCCCGAGCGCGGTCTCGCGAGCGGCATCGAGGTGACCACCGGGCCGCTCGGTCAGGGCATCGCCAACGCCGTGGGCATGGCGCTGGCCGAACGCTTGCTCGCCGCCGAGTTTGGCGACGCGGCGGTCGACCACCGCACCTATGCGATCTGCGGCGACGGCTGCCTGATGGAAGGGATCAGCCACGAGGCGCTGTCGCTCGCCGGGCATCTGCGCCTCAACAAGCTCATCCTGCTGTGGGACGACAACTCGATCTCGATCGACGGCCCGACCAGCCTGGCGGTCGACGACGATCAGATCGCGCGCTTCGCGGCGCATGGCTGGGCGACCGATCGCGTCGACGGGCACGACCACGCCTCCGTCGCCGCCGCGCTGCAGCGCGCGCAGGGCAACGACCGTCCCACGATGATCGCCTGCAAGACGATCATCGCGTTCGGCGCGCCGACCAAGGCCGGCACCGCGGCGGCGCATGGCAGCCCGCTCGGCCCCGAGGAGATCAAGGGCGCGCGCGAGCGGCTCGGCTGGGAATACCCGGCCTTTGTCGTGCCCGACGACGTTAGCGCGTGGTGGCGCGAGGTTGGCGCCCGCGGCGCGGCTCCGCGCCGCGAGTGGGAGACGCGGCTCGGCGGGCTCGACGGGGCCAAGCGCGCGGATTTCGAGCGGCGATTCCGCAACGAGTTGCCGCCGGCGATGGCGGCGGCGCTCGCCCAGGCGAGCGACGAGTTCCGCGCCAAGGACGCCAAGCTCGCGACCCGCCAAGCATCGGGCGCCGTGCTCGACGCGCTGGTGCCGGCGATGCCCGAGCTGCTCGGCGGCTCGGCCGATCTGACGCCGTCGAACAACACCAAGGCGAAGGGCCAAATAGAGGTGAAGCCCGGGGCGTTCGCCGGCCGCTACATCCATTACGGCGTGCGCGAGATGGGCATGGCCGCGGCGATGAACGGCATCGCCGCTCATGGCGGGCTCATCCCCTATGGCGGCACGTTCCTCACCTTCACCGACTACGCGCGGCCGGCGATCCGCCTGTCGGCGCTGATGGAGCTGCGCGTCATCTATGTGATGACCCACGATTCGATCGGGCTCGGCGAGGACGGTCCGACGCACCAGCCGGTCGAGCATCTGGCGGCGTTGCGGGCGATCCCGCATTTGCTGGTGTTCCGCCCGGCGGACTCGATCGAGACCGCCGAATGCTGGAGCCTGGCGCTGGAAAACCGGCACGCGCCGTCGATCCTGGCGCTGACCCGGCAGGGCTTGCCGCTGCTGCGCACCGCTTCCGATCACGAGAACAAATCGGCGAAAGGTGCCTATGTGCTGATCGAGCCGAACGGCACCCGACACGTGACCTTGCTCGCGACCGGGTCGGAAGTGTCGATCGCGGTCGCCGCGCAGGAGCAGCTGGCGGCCCAAGGCATCCGCGCCGCCGTGGTGTCGATGCCGTGCTGGGAATTGTTCGAGCGCCAGGGCGAGAGCTATCACACCGCCGTGCTCGGCAGCGCGCCGCGAGTCGGGGTCGAGGCCGGGGTGCGGATGGGCTGGAACCGCTGGCTCGGGCGCAACGCGGCGTTTGTCGGGATGACGGGCTTTGGCGCCTCGGCGCCGGCCGAGTCGCTCTACCCGCATTTCCACATCACGCCCGAGAAGGTTGCCGAGATGGCGCGCGCGCTGGTGTCGAGCTATGCCGGCGCCAGCCGCGACCCGACGCCGGGGCGTGATTGAGCGGCGACGCTCTCGTCTTCGGCAAGGCCGGCCTGCCGAAGGCGCATTCCGCCTGCGCGAAATCTATTCTAAGCTGAACCACGGTTTCGCGGGAGGGCAGGAACATGGCGATCAGGGTTGCGATCAACGGGTTCGGACGCATCGGCCGGCTGGTGTTCCGCGCGGCGTTGGAGCACACCGAAAAGCAGCTCGAAGTCGTCGGCATCAACGATCTCGGCCCGGTCGAGACCAACGCTCATCTGTTGCGCTACGACAGCATCCACGGCCGCTACCCGCACGAGGTCACCACCGGGGAGAACTGGCTGGATGCCGGCCGCGGCAAGGTCCGCGTCACCGCCGAGCGCGACCCGGCGAAGCTGCCTTGGAAGGAGCTGGGGGTCGACGTCGCGCTCGAATGCACCGGCATCTTCACCAAGCGCGAGGCCGCCGCGAAGCACCTCGAGGCCGGCGCCAAGAGGGTCATCATCTCCGCCCCCGCCGACGGCGCCGATTTCACCGTCGTCATGGGCGTCAACCACGACGAATTGTCGAACGACCATAGGGTGATCTCGAACGCGTCGTGTACGACAAATTGCCTGGCGCCCGTCGCCTATGTGCTGCACCAAGGCATCGGCATCGAGCGCGGCTACATGACGACGATCCACTCCTATACCGGCGACCAGAGCTTGCAGGACACGCTGCACCCCGATCTGCGCCGGGCTCGGGCCGCGGCCTTGTCGCTGATCCCGACCTCGACCGGCGCGGCCCGCGCGGTCGGACTCGTGCTGCCGGCCTTGAAGGGCAAGCTCGACGGCACCGCGATCCGCGTGCCGACCGCGAATGTGTCGCTCATCGACTTCACCTTCGACGCGGCGCGCGAAACCGACGCCGCCGAGGTCAACGCGCTGATGGAAGAGGCGGCGAAGTCGAACCGGCTGAAGGGCATTGTCGGCATCAACAAGGCGCCGACCGTCTCGGTCGACTTCAACCACGATCCGCACAGTTCCACGTTCGACGTGACCCAGACGCAGGTGCTCGACAAGAAATTCGTGCGGGTGCTGTCATGGTATGACAACGAATGGGGCTTCTCGAACCGCATGGTCGAAGTCGCCGCCCATTTCGGCGCGATGCACTGAGACAAGAACGGGGAGGAAGCGGCGCAACCCTTGCTGGGAGAACTCGTATGGATATCGGGTATGACAAGCCGCTCTACATCCTCCCCTTCGACCATCGCGCCTCGTTCGAAAAGGGGCTGTTTGGTTTTACCGCGCCGCTGACGGCCGAGCAGACGGCGACGGTCGCGGCCAGCAAGCAGGTCGTCTACGACGGGCTCAAGCACGCGCTGACCCAAGGTGTGCCCAAAGAGGCCGCCGGCATCCTGGTTGACGAGCAGTTCGGCGCCGCGATCCTGCGCGACGCGCACGCCCAGGGCTACATCACCGCCTGCCCCGCCGAAAAGAGCGGCCAGAACGAGTTCGACTTCGAATACGGCGACAAGTGGCGCGAGCACATCGCCGAGTTCGAGCCGACCTTCATCAAGGCGCTGGTGCGCTACAACCCGGAAGACGACGAGGCGATGAACCGGCGCCAAGCGGCGCGGCTCAAGGAGCTGGGCGACTACGCGCACCAACAGGGCCGGAAATTCATGTTCGAATTGCTGGTGCCGATGACCAAGGACCAGTCGGACCGCCTCGAAGGCGACCAGCACCTCTACGACCACGATCTGCGCCCCTCGCTGATGATCGCGGCGATCAAGGAATTGCAGGCTGCCGGCGTCGAGCCCGATGTGTGGAAGATCGAGGGGCTCGACCGGCGCGAGGACGCCGCTGCGGTCGCCGTGGCGGCGCGGCGCGACGGGCGCGACAAGGTCGGCTGCATCCTTTTGGGCCGCGGCTCCAACGAGGCCGGCATCATCGCCTGGCTACGCGCGGCGGCGCCGCTGCCGGCCTATATCGGCTTCGCCGTGGGACGCACCTCGTTCTGGGACGCGCTGTCGGCGCTGCGCGATAAGAAGATCAGCCGCGACGCGGCGGTGGCGGACATCGCCTCGCGCTACGTCAAATGGGTCCACACCTTTGAAGAGGCGCGCGCCGGCTGAGCGAGCAGCAACCGCAAGACCCGGTCTTCATCGTCCATTCGCTGGCTCACGCGATCGCGGCGGTTGAGGCCGCCGCCGCGGCCGATCGCCAGATCATCCTGCTAAGCGCTCCAGACGCCGGGATTTACGCCGGGCCCGGCTGGTTCCGGGCGGTCGTCGGCGCCGCGCGCGACGCCGTGCCGGCGGCGCGGTTCGCCGCCATCCTCGATTGCGGCGACGATGCCGGGGCCGCGCAAGGCGCGATCCGCGCCGGCGTCGCGGCGGTGATCTTCACCGGGCGCGCGGATGTCGCCGAGCGCCTCGCGGCGATCGCCGCGGCGAGTGGCGCGCGGCTGCTGACCGAGCGGCCGGATTGCCTCCTCGACCTCGACCGATATTTCTTCGCCGACGGTGAAACGGTGCGTCGCCGGTGCGCCGACGTTCTCGCCTCGCTCCCGCCGATTTGCTAGAGTCCGGCGAAATCGCGCTCGCCAGGAAGGAACCGCCCGCAATGAAGATCAATGGACAGGTCGCCAAGATCCTCAGCCACTACGAAAGCGACAACCCCGGCACCAAGGCCAACCTGGCGCGCATGCTGATGCACGGCAAGCTCGGCGGCACCGGCAAGATGGTCATCCTGCCGGTCGACCAGGGCAACGAGCACGGGCCCGCGCGCAGCTTCGCGCCGAACCCGCCAGCCTATGACCCGCATTACCATTTCCAGCTGGCGATCGAGGCCGGGCTCAACGCCTATGCCGCGCCGCTCGGCTTTATCGAGGCCGGCGCCGGCACCTATGCCGGGCAGATCCCGACGATCCTCAAATGCAACAGCGCCAACAGCATGGCGCGGGCAAAGGAAAACGCCAGCCAGGCGGTGACCGCGAGCGTCAAGGACGCGCTGCGGCTCGGCTGCTCAGCGGTCGGCTTCACGATCTACCCGGGTTCCGACGTCGCCTACGACATGTTCGAGGAAATCGCCGAGATGGGCCGCGAGGCCAAGGCGCACGGTCTCGCCGTGGTGATCTGGTCCTATCCGCGCGGCGGCAACCTCACGCGCGAGGGCGAGACGGCTATCGATATCTGCGCCTACGCGGCGCAGCTCGCCGCCCAGCTCGGCGCGCATATCATTAAGGTCAAGCCCCCAACCGCGCATCTCGAGCTGGCCGCGGCCAAGGCGGTCTACGAGAAGCAGAATATCGATATCTCGACCCCAGCGGCGCGGGTCCGCCATGTTGTGCAATCGGCGTTCAACGGGCGGCGCATCGTGATCTTCTCGGGCGGCGAGGCGAAGACGCTCGACGATGTGTTCGACGAGGTGCGGGCGATCCGCGACGGCGGCGCCAACGGCTCGATCATCGGCCGCAACACCTTCCAGCGCCCCAAGGCGGATGCGCTCGACATGCTCAACAGGATCATCAAGATCTATCAGGGAAAAGACTGATCTTGTTGAACGATGACACACGGGCGACGACCCGGCTGTACCTGATTACGCCGCCCGCGCTTGATCCGCGCGAGTTCGCCCCACACCTCGACGCCGCCCTATCGGGCGGCGACGTCGCTGCCGTGCAGCTGCGCCTCAAGGATGTCGACGACGACGCGATCCGCGCCGCCGCGGCGCGGCTGCAGCCGATCGTCCAGGCGCGCGGCATCGCCTTCATCATGAACGACCGGCCCGACCTCGCCGCCGAGCTCGATTGCGACGGGGTGCATGTCGGCGAGGAGGACATGCCCTACGCCGAGGCGCGCCGGCTTTGCGGACCCGACCGCATCGTCGGCGTGACCTGCGGGTCGAGCCGGCACCGCGCGCTGGTCGCCTCCGAGGCCGGCGCCGACTACGTCGCCTTCGGCGCGTTCTTCCCAAGCACGACCAAGATCGCCAAGCACCATCCGAGCCCCGAAGTGCTGCGCGACTGGTCGGAGACGACGGTCGTGCCGTGCTGCGCGATCGGCGGGATCAGCCAGGAGAATTGCGGGCCGCTGGTCGAGGCCGGCGCGGACTTCCTCGCGGTCATCGGCGCGATCTGGAATTACCCGAGCGGCCCGAAGCAAGCGGTCACGGATTTCAACGCGGTGTTCGCGAAATACGGGCGAGCGTTCGGCTAACCCTCACACTCTCACGCTTGCGACGGACGAGCGAGGGTCACTGGCGCAAGAGATACCCATTCGGGTTGTAGGTCGCGTTGACCCCGAACATGTCGCAATACTGGGTCAGCACGCGAAACACCTCCGGGGATGCGGCGAGGAATTCCGCCACCGCACGGTTCGGGCCGCCGCCATAAGCTTCGCCCATGCCGAGATCGTCGAGCACGCCGTCTTCGATGATCACGACATCCCCCGCGCTTGTCGTGCCTGCAAAGAAGCGGAGTGCGGCGAGGGTCACGTCATAGGTATGGGCGCTGTCCTCGACCACCAGCCAGGGGTGCGGCAGCGCCGCTATGAGCTCCGCGGTCAGCGTGTCGCCGAGCCGGGCGGCATCGCCGGCGAGGAACGCAATGCGCGGATCGGTGAAGCCGGTCGGCGGCATGCGATCGATCGATACGACCGGGCAGCCCAGCCCCGCCACGGTCAGCATGTCGGCGAACCACAACGCGCCGCCGCCCTGGTTGCTGCCGATCTCGATCAGGCTCTTCGGTTTAAGGTCCCAGATCAGCTTCGTATAGATCGCCAGGTCGAACGGGTCCTTGAGGCACCGGACGCCCTTATAGGTATAGGCGAGCGTGCCCGCCTGCACCGTGGGGAGAAGCTCCGGCGAGAATGCGGTCTTGAAGCTTCGCATGGCGGGCTCCTCGATTTCAGGCGGCGCTTGTTCAGATGACGGGCGCCCACAGCACCTCTTCGATATCGGCCGCGCCGGTGCACAGCATGACCAGCCGGTCGAAGCCGAGCGCGATCCCGGCGCAGTCCGGCAGGCCGAGTTCGAGCGCGGCGAGGAAATCCTCGTCGACCGGATAGGTTTCGCCATAGAGCGATTGTTTCTTCGCCTGGTCGGCGAGAAAACGGGCGCGCTGCTCCTCGGCGTCGGTCAATTCGGAGAACGCGTTGGCGAGCTCGAGGCCGCAGACATAGAGCTCGAAACGTTCGGCGAGGCGCGAATCGTCGGGCTTGCGGCGCGAGAGCGCGGCCATCGAGACCGGATAATCATAGAGGATCGTCGGCGCGCCGATGCCGAGCTTGGGCTCGATGCGATCGAGGAAGATGCGGAAGTAGAGCGCTTCCCAATCGTCGCCCGGATGCGGCGCCACGCCGACCCGCTCCGCTCCCGCCGCGAGCAGCGCGAAGTCTGGCCGCGCCGGATCGGGCGCGGTCGCCAATATGTCGATGCCGGCGTATTTGGCAAAGGCGTCGGCGACAGAGAGGCGCTCGAACGGGAGGCGTGGGTCGGCAGTTTTGCCGCGCCAGGTCATTTTCGCCTCCCCTCCTCCGTCATCCCCGGGCTTGTCCCGGGGATCCACGTGGATGGCCGGGACAAGCCCGGCCATGACGGTCTGAGTAGAAATCGCCGCCTGAGTCCTCCTCAACAGTTTTTCGCAATCATCCATCAGCTCACGATAAGTCGCGCCGGCGCGATACCATTCGAGCATCGCGAATTCGGGGTGATGCGTCGCGCCACGCTCGCCGTCGCGAAAGACAGGGGCGAGCTGCCAGATTTGCGTCATGCCGCCGGCCAGCAGCTTCTTCATCGCGAATTCGGGCGAGGTGTGGAGATAGCGCGGCTTCGCCATGCCGGCGCGCGGATCGTTGAGTACGGTGGCGAAAGCCCGCAAATGCGGCTCGAGACCGGGACTTACCTGCAACGCCGGCGTTTCCACCTCGATGAAGCCTTCATCGGCGAAAAATTGCCGTACCGCGCCGAGGATGCGGCCGCGCGCGGCGAGGTTCGCGCGCCGCGCCGCGAGGCGATCGGGCCGCCACCAACTAGCCCCCTGGCCTGCCATTCCGCTTTCCCCCTCACCGCCAAACTGGTAGGAAACCGGCCAAACGCGGACCTAGTCCGGATCCCTTCGCCCGAGACCGACTGCAATGAAGATCAACGCCATCGATATCAAGCCGGGCAACGTGCTCGAACATCAGAACAAATTATGGGTCGTGCTCAAGCGCGAATTGGTGCAGCCCGGCAAGGGCGGCTCCTTCGCCCAGGTCGAGATGCGCGATCTGCGCGGCGGCTCGAAATTGAGCGAGCGCTTCCGCACCCAGGAATCGGTCGAGCGCGTGCGGCTCGACGAGAAGGACATGCAGTTCCTCTATATGGAGGACGACATGGCGACCTTCATGGACAATGAGAGCTTCGAGCAGGTGACGATGCCGCGCGAGGTGATCGGCGATCCGGCCGATTTCCTGGCCGACGGGATGATCTGTCAGGTGACGCTTTACGAAGGCCTGGCGCTGTCGGTCGAACTGCCGCAAAGCGTGACCCTCGAAGTCGTCGAGGCCGACCCGGTGGTGCGCGGCCAGACCGCCTCGTCGTCGTACAAGCCGGGCAAGCTCGAAAACGGCCGCCGGGTGATGATCCCGCCGCATATCGGCGCCGGCACACGGATCGTGATTAACACCGCCGACGGCAGTTATATGGAACGCGCCAAGGATTGAGGGCGCGGCCTTCTCCCGACGCCCCCTCCCCCGGGCTTGACCCGGGGGTCTACGTCTTTATTAGCGACGGCGGGTAAGAAAGACGTGGATGGCCGAGTCACGCCCGGCCACGGGACTAGAGCGAGGTGATTGAGTGGCCGTGCGTTCGCCCATCATCAACGTAATGACGGCCGCCGCGCTGAAGGCGGCGCGCGGGCTCATCCGCGACTTCGGTGAGGTCGAGCAGCTCCAGGTGTCGATCAAGGGGCCGGGCGATTTCGTCTCGGAAGCCGACCTCAAGGCCGAGCGGACCTTGAAAAACGAGCTGTCGCGGGTGCGTCCCGGCTATGGCCTGCTGTTCGAGGAAGGCGGCGCGACCGAGGGCAGCGACAAGCGCCACCGCTGGATCGTCGACCCGCTCGACGGTACGACCAATTTCCTGCACGGCATCCCCCATTTCGCGATCTCGATCGGGCTGGAGCGCGACGGCGAGATCGTCGCCGGCGTGATCTACGAACCGACCCGCAACGAGCTCTACTGGGCCGAGAAGGGCGCCGGCGCCTTTCTCAACGACCGGCGCCTCAGGGTATCGGCGCGCCGCCAATTGGCCGACGCGGTGATCGGCACCGGAATGCCGTTTCGCGACCGTCAGCCGCCGCTTTATCCGGCGATCCTCGCCTCGGTCATGACCGCGACGAGCGGCGTGCGACGATTTGGCGCCGCCGCGCTCGACCTCGCCTATGTCGCGGCGGGGCGGCTCGACGGGTTCTGGGAGTTCGGCCTGTCGCCGTGGGACATCGCCGCCGGCATGCTGCTGGTGCGCGAGGCCGGCGGTTATGTCAGCGACCTCTCTGGCGGCCACACGATGATGACCAGCGGCGACGTGCTCGCGGCCAACGATCATCTGCACCTGCCGCTCGCCGCCTTGGTGCGGGAAGCGGCGCGGGGGGCGGCGAAAGCCTAGATTTAAGTGTCGCGAGCGGCGCGCTTGGGATAGGTTCGGCCGCCCTCGACAGCAGCGCATAGCGGCCGCTTTTGGCCGCCGATCCGTCAGGGAATGAGGCCGCAATGGAGGGTTCGCGCCTTCCGAAGCCGATCGAGCGCTTGACGCCTCGCGCCATCGCGATGCTCGGCATTGGCATGATATGCGCGTTCGGCGTTGCCGCGCGAGCGGCCGACGGCAGCTCGGCCCCCATGAGTGTGGGTGCGCCCACCGTGCTGTTCTCGCCGTCATCGTCCTTGGGGTCGCCCGCCGCGCCGCCCGAGCCAGTGCGCAGCGCGGCCGCTACCACCGCGCCAGTCAAGCGCCCGGCCGCGGCCGGGGTCCATACGGTTCCCGTCGAGGCAAAACCGCTGATCCCGCCCGCGCCGGCCAAATTGAGCCCACCGCCCGAGCCGCGACCGGCGCTGTCGCTCGAAACCGATCTCCAGCCGCTCACCCCGGCACCGCAGACGCCGCCAGCCGGCGCGACGGCGGCGCCCGCCGGCAAGTCTCCCACCAGTTGATGCAAAGGCGGTTGATGACATGAACCGCTCGGGCCGGTTTCTGATACGCATGGCGGTGTTTCTGGTGCTGGTCGCCGGGCTGGCGGCGGCGCTGTTCCGACCGCTGAGCATCGCCTTTATGGGCAATCCCGGGATTAACGGCGTCATTCTCGGCATCCTGATCTGCGGCATCGTCTACATCTTCCGCCAGGTGCTGCTGCTCAGCCCGGAGACTGCCTGGATCGAGGATTTTCGCGAGCGGCTCGCCAGTCGCGACCTGACCGCGCCGACCGGCCCGGCGCCGCGGCTCCTGGCGTCGATGGCGCGCATGCTGAACACACGCCAGGGCGGGCGCGTCAGCCTATCGGGGACGTCGCTGCGCACCCTGCTCGACGGCATCTCGTCGCGGCTCGACGAGACCCGCGAAACCTCGCGCTACATGATCGGGCTGTTGGTCTTCCTCGGCCTGCTCGGCACGTTCTATGGGCTGTTGGAGACCGTGCGGGCGGTCGGCGGGGTGATCGGCGGGCTCAATGTCTCGTCGAACGATTTGGCGCGCTCCTTCGCCGACCTGAAAACCGCGCTCGGCTCGCCGCTCAACGGCATGTCGACCGCGTTCAGCTCATCGCTGTTCGGGCTGGCCGGCAGCCTCGTGCTTGGCTTTCTCGATCTGCAGGCGGGGCAGGCGCAGAACCGCTTCTACAACGATCTCGAGGAGTGGCTGTCGACCTATACGCGGCTGTCGTCGGGCGGGTTCGGCGAGGGCGGCGACGGCTCGGTGCCGGCCTATATCCAGGCGCTGCTCGAACAGACCGCCGACAGCCTCGAAAACCTGCAGCGCATCCTGACGCGCAGCGAGGAGAGCCGGATCGGCGCCAACAATACCCTACCCGCGCTGATCGACCGGCTCGGCACGCTCTCCGAGCACATGAAGGCCGGGCAGATGCTGATGGTGCGGCTCGCCGAAAACCAGATGGAGCTGAAGCCGTCGCTGACCCGCCTCGCGACGATCGCCGAGAATTCGCTGGGGCAGGACGACGTGCTGCGCACCCATCTGCGCAACATCGAGGCCTATATGGCGCGGCTCAGCGAGGACATCGTCGAGGGGCGCGCCCAGACCATGCTCGAATTGCGCGGCGAGATCAGGCTCCTGGCGCGGACCATCGCCGCGCTGTCCGACGAGAGCGGACGCTAGGCCGCGATGCCCCTCGGGAGGAGCCGAGGCAGGCGATCCAGCATCGACATTTGGCCGGGCTTTGTTGATGCCCTGGCCCAATTGTTGATGGTCATCATCTTCATCCTGCTGGTTTTTACCGTCGGCCAGTTCTACCTGTCGGACGCGCTCTCCGGCCGCGACGAGGCGCTGAAGCAACTCCAGCAAAAGATCGGCGCGCTCGCCGACGAGCTAGCGCTCGAAAAACAGACCAGCGAGACGCTGCGCGGCAACGCCACCGCGCTCGCGGCCCAGCTCAAGGCGACGCAGGACGAGCGCGACGCGCTCAACGCCAAGCTCAACGCCGCGGGCAGCACGGCCGGGCAGCTCAGCGACGAGGCCAAGGACCTGCAATCGAAGCTCGTCGCCGAGCAGCAGACAAGCCAGGCGGCGAAGACCCAGGTCGAGGAGCTGACCGCGGAGATCGCCTCGCTGCGCGACCAGTTGGCGCGGGTCGCCGCGGCGCTCGACGCATCCCAGGCGACGGCCAAGACCGAGCAGGACCAAATCGTCGAGCTCGGGAAGAAACTCAATCTCGCGCTCGCCAGCAAGGTCGAGGAGCTGGCGCGATACCGCTCTGAGTTCTTCGGCAAGCTCAGCGAAATCCTCGGCAACCGGCCGGATATCCGCATCGTCGGCGACCGCTTCGTGTTCCAGGCGGAGGTATTGTTCGCCCCCGGCAAGGCCGAGCTCGCGCTGGCGGCGAAGCAGCAGCTCGATCCCGTCTTCGACGCGCTCAAGGAGATTTCCTCGAAGATCCCGTCGGACATCAATTGGGTCCTGCAGATCAACGGGCACACCGACCACCGGCCGATCCACAACGCCGATTTCGCCTCGAATTGGGAATTGTCGACCGCGCGCGCGATCGCGGTGGTCCGCTACGCGATCGAGCGCGGCATCCCGGCCAATCGCCTCGCCGCGGCCGGCTTCGCCGACAATCAGCCGATCGATACCGGCACCGGCGACGATTCCAATCGGCGCAACCGCCGAATCGAGCTGAAGCTCACGGAGCGTTGAGCAGTCGCCTGTGCCGTCGCGACAAAAATAGCCGAGATATTCACGCATGGCTGAGGTAGGATTGCCGCAATGCTAATAAGCGGCTGATGCCGCACTGGGATCACCTATACCGGCGTCCGCGCCGGTGCGAGCAAGAGGTAAGCACATGGCGCAAGTTGCGCTTCGTAACATCGTGAAAATGTTCGATAAAACGCCCGCGGTTCAGGGCATCGACCTCGATATCGCGGATCGCGAGTTCATCGTGCTGGTCGGCCCGTCGGGTTGCGGCAAGAGCACGACGCTGCGGATGATCGCGGGCCTCGAGGAAGCCACCTCTGGTGAAATCTTCATTGGGGACCAGCTCGTCAACGACGTGCCGCCGAAAGACCGCGACATCGCGATGGTGTTCCAGAACTACGCGCTCTACCCGCATATGACGGTGTACGAGAATATGTCATTCGGCCTGCGGCTGAAGAAATTCCCGAAGCAGGAGATCAAGGAGCGGGTCGAGGCCGCGGCGCAAATCCTCGACATCACCCCCCTGCTCGATCGCCGGCCGAAGCAGCTCTCGGGCGGCCAGCGCCAGCGCGTCGCGATGGGCCGGGCGATCGTCCGCAACCCCAAGGTCTTCCTGTTCGACGAGCCCCTGTCGAACCTCGACGCAAAGCTTCGGGTGCAGATGCGCACCGAGATCAAGAAGGTCCATCAGAAGGTCACGACGACAACGATCTACGTCACCCACGACCAGGTCGAGGCGATGACGCTCGCCGACCGGGTCGTGGTGATGAATGCCGGGCGGATCGAGCAGATCGGCGCGCCCAACGAGGTCTATCACAACCCCAAGACGCGCTTTGTCGCCGGGTTCATCGGCTCGCCGGCGATGAATTTCCTCCCCGCCCGGGTGGTAAATGGCGGCAGCAACCTGAACATCCGCCTCAGCGAGTCGCTGAGCCTGCCGGTGCCGGAATCCCGGACGGCGCGGTATAAGCCCTACGTCGATAGAGACGTCGTGTTCGGCCTCAGGCCGGAGGACATCATCGAAACCCGCACCGAATTGCCGGCCGGTTCGGCCATTTTCGACGTGCAGCTCGACGTCGTCGAGCCGATGGGCATGGAGACGATGGTCTATTTCGTCGTCGACGGGGTCGAGGTCTGCGGCCGGGTCAACCCCTTGGCGGCGGGCAATGCCGGCGACAACATGCAGCTCGTCGCCGACCTCAACCACATGCACCTGATCGACCCGACCACCGACCAGGTCATCTAGCCTCCCGACCGGTCGCGCGATGACCGTCGCCGGCAAGACGATCGCGATCACCGGCGCCGCACGCGGCCTCGGCCAGGAATTCGCGCGTCACCTCGCCGCGTCGGGCGCGAATATCGTGGTCGGCGAC